>JACCDV010388483.1_pt1 | contig 16428 bp, 15 predicted proteins | sample 7446131 | NCBI WGS metagenome assembly JACCDV01 (sample SAMN15323448, study PRJNA562643) | freshwater metagenome | isolation source: river surface water | place: USA:Blue River Watershed | collected 2017-08-17 | reverse complement strand
TAGCAATCGTCACAGGAGCCAGTTCCGGCATTGGCAAAGCATGCGCGTTGGCGTTGTTGGCCGAAGGTTGGAAAGTGGTGTTGGTGGGGCGTCGTGCAGATGCCTTGCAAGCTACTGTGCAAGCAGCGGGTGCAAATGTCAGCAATGCTTTGGCAGTGCCCTGCGATGTGAGCAATGAGGACGATGTGGCCAAACTGTTTGAACAGGTGCGCGTCAACTACGGCCGCTTGGATTTGCTGTTCAACAACGCGGGCATTTTTTTACCCGCCACCATGCCCGGTGATTTGTCTGGCGAAGACTGGCGTAAATCAGTGGATGTGAATTTCAACGGCGCGTTTTATTGCCTCTCGCATGCTTTCAAGTTGATGAAAGATCAAAGCCCACAGGGCGGTCGCATCATCAACAACGGGTCGATTTCGGCGCATGCACCGCGTCCTGGCTCGATCGCCTACACGGCCACCAAGCACGCCATCACGGGCATGACCAAAGCGGCCGCGCTCGATGGCCGTGCGTTTGACATTGCGGTGGGCCAGATTGACATTGGCAATGTGGCCAGTGACATGACCGAGAAGTTTGCCGCAGGCGCTTTGCAAGCTGACGGCAGCGTGAAGCCCGAAGCTCGCATGGACATGCAAGGAGTGGTCGACAGCTTCATGGCCATGGCGCGTTTGCCGTTGACGGCCAATGTGCTGTTTATGACGGTGATGGCCACCAAGATGCCGTTTGTGGGGCGCGGTTAATTGAACTTTTAGAATAGCGGTAGTTTTTACTTTTACCGCTTACATCCATGAACGTCATTCGCTTCTCTGATTTGTGCGCCAACGGCTCGGCCAATGGCAAACGTGTTTTCATTCGTGCCGACCTGAACGTGCCGCAAGATGATGCAGGCAACATCACCGAAGACACTCGCGTGCGTGCCTCTGTGCCCGCGATCGAAATGGCGCTCAAGGCGGGCGCTGCAGTGATGGTCACGTCTCACCTGGGTCGACCTACCGAAGGCGAGTTCAAGCCTGAAGATTCATTGGCCCCCGTGGCCAAACGCTTGGGCGAACTGTTGGGCCGCGATGTGCCGCTGGTCGCCAATTGGGTGGACGGCGTCAAGGTCGAACCAGGCCAAGTGGTGCTGCTCGAGAACTGCCGCGTGAACAAGGGCGAGAAAAAGAACAACGACGAATTGGCCCGCAAGCTGGGCGCGCTGTGCGACATTTTTGTGCACGATGCGTTCGGCACATCGCACCGCGCCGAGGGCACAACCTACGGCATCGCGCAATATGCACCCGTGGCATGTGCAGGCCCTTTGCTCGCTGCCGAGATGGACGCCATCAGCAAAGCCTTGGCTGCGCCTAAGCGCCCCCTGGCCGCCATCGTTGCTGGCAGCAAGGTGTCTACCAAGCTGACCATCCTCAAGAGCTTGGCTAACAACGTGGATCAGCTCATCGTGGGCGGCGGCATTGCCAACACCTTCATGCTGGCTGCAGGTTTGAAGATTGGCAAAAGCTTGGCCGAGCCTGATTTGGTAGGCGAAGCCAAAGCGGTGATTGACATCATGAAAGCACGCGGTGCAGAAGTGCCAATCCCCACCGACGTGGTGACCGCCAAAACTTTCGCTGCTGACGCAGTGGCTACCGTCAAGAAAGCCACCGATGTGGCCGACGATGACATGATTTTGGACATCGGCCCAGAGACGGCAGCCAAGTTGGCCGAGCAGTTGATGAAGGCCGGCACGATCGTGTGGAACGGTCCTGTGGGCGTGTTTGAATTTGCCGCGTTCGAGAACGGCACAAAAACCATCGCAGAGGCCATTGCCGAATCGAGCGCGTTCAGCATCGCGGGTGGCGGTGACACTTTGGCTGCCATTGCCAAGTACGGCATCGAAAAACAAGTGGGCTACATCTCTACTGGCGGCGGCGCTTTCTTGGAAGTGCTGGAAGGCAAGACTTTGCCTGCGTTTGAAATTTTGACCAAGCGCGCTGCGGGTTAATCACACCCATCTCTCAAAACAAAAGCCCCGCGGTCGTGATGACTGCGGGGCTTTTTGTTGGCTGTTTCAAACTCACCAAGCGCAAGCAAACGAAAACAATTGCCGGCTCATCGCGTCTTGGCTCACAGGCCGCCAGCCTTCTGGCACGGGCAGAGCTTTGATGGCTGGGCCATTGCCCATTTTGTTGGGGTGGCTAGTAGCGCTGATGGTGCGGTATTTGCCTTCAGTGCAGTCGTAATCAATGTGCGACTTGACCGACTGCTGGCCTGTTTTGTCGGGACTGGTCAGGTCGTACACCACCCACACGCGGCGGTTGTAGCCTAGCTTGGTGACGGCGCTTGAGTCGATGTAAACGGTGGCCACTTCATTGCGTGTGACGGTCACCCACATGGCCTGTGCAGCGGCAGAGGCGAGGAACAGCGAAATTAAAACCAAGCGTTTCATGGGTGTAAAGCGTACAAGAAAAAACCCCGCAAATTCGTGTGAACTTGCGGGGCTTTGAATGTTGGCAATTAAGCCGTCATTGCGCGAGGGCTAGTGACCTTGCCTTCGTATGTCATCCAGCTGTCGGTTTTGAAGTCATACAGCTTGCAGTCACGAGCGGTTTGGAAATACCACTTCCAAGAGAAGGCTTGAACAATGATGCGTTCAGGCAGCAACTCTTCGAGTTTGCTTTGGGCTTGCTTGAGCTTGTACAGAGGAATGCTCATGTCCAAGTGGTGAGCGGTGTGCTCCATGATGTGGTGCATCATCGCGCCGATTTGCATGGGGAATGTCAAGTGCACGGTGGTCGACACAAAGGGTGAAGCCTTTGACCAGCCTGTGCGCTCTTCGTGCCAAGACACGTCCACATGGGTGTGGTGCACGTACACGACGAAACCAATCATGCTGACCCAAAAGAAGAACGGAACGCCAAAGCCCATCAACAAGATGTAGCCCACTGATTGCTCGGTGGCCAAAGCGGCCCACACCATGGCGGCAATCCAAGCTGCACCGAAAGCGCTGATGAGCAAACAGTCTTTCATGAAGATGGGGCGGCGCGTAGGCATGTTCTTTTCGTTCGGGAAGAACATCTTGTTCCACCAGATTTCGATCATGTAATACAGGCCAGGTGCCCAGCCGCTGCGGTAAATGCGGTCTTTGAGCTTTTGCATGGGGCTCAAGGCTTCAAATTCTTCAGGGGTGTAAGGGGCCCACACGAAGTCGAAGTTTTTGAGGTTGGTGTAACCGTGGTGCACCACGTTGTGGCCGATGTCCCACAGGCTGTAGGCGGTCAACGAAGGCAAGAAAGCAATTCGACCCAACCACTTGTTGAGGTTGCGATGCGGGGTGAGACTTTGGTGGCAAGCGTCGTGGCCCAAGATGAACAAGCGGCCGATGACGAAGCCTGCAGCGCAACCGCTCAAGAGCTTGGCCCACCAAGATTCAAACAAAACAGTACCGGCCATGAGAGCGCCCCACAGCACGTAGTCAACGACGAGCAACACAATGGCTAGCACGGTGGTGCGCTCTGCCAAAGGAATCAGCCACTCGCGCATGACTTTGCGGTGCGGCATGGGTTCGCCGGGAAGGATAGGTTGGATATTTGTGGTCATAGGAAATGAATCTTAGGTGGCCGGTGCAGATGTGCACTGATTTGCATCAATTACTCAATAGATTATCGCCGTAGAGTGAGAAAAAGCGGGTGTTTACCCGTTGGCGAGTCAAGGCCATCAGGCATAAATGAGACATAAAGCATCATTCAACAAGGCCTGTGTGCTGAAAACCAACGCGAATACGGCCGTTAAACATGTAAGAATCAAGCAAACTAAATCCATAGGGAGACACGCACATGGCACGTCACGCCACCAAAATTGTTGCCACTTTGGGCCCCGCTTCGAGCGACCCAGCATTGCTAGAGGCGATGATTCGCGCTGGCGTGAACGTGGTTCGTCTCAATTTCAGCCACGGCAAAGCGCAAGATCACATCGAACGCGCGCACCTTGTGCGCGAAGCGGCAGCGCGTGCAGGCCGCGAAGTGGCCATCATGGCTGACTTGCAGGGCCCCAAAATTCGTGTGGGTAAATTTGCCGAAGGCAAGGTCATGCTGGAGAACGGCGCGAAGTTTGTGCTCGACGCCTCCCGCACCGAACTTGGTGATTTGCAAGGCGTGGGCCTCGACTACAAAGAGCTGCCTCGTGATGTGAAGCCTGGCGATTTGCTGTTGCTCAACGACGGGTTGATTGTGTTGACTGTTGAAGCTGTTCGCGGCGAGCAAGTGCACACCATTGTCAAGGTCGGTGGCGAGTTGTCCAACAACAAAGGCATCAACAAACAAGGCGGCGGCTTGACCGCCCCAGCCCTGACAGGCAAAGACATGGAAGACATCAAAACGGCAATGAGCTTCCAAGCCGATTACCTTGCGGTGAGCTTCCCCAAAAATGCCACTGATATGGAAATGGCGCGTCAATTGGCCAACGTGGCTGGCGAGCAATACCATCACAAGCCGGGCTTGATTGCCAAGATTGAACGTGCAGAAGCGATCCCGCTGCTGGAAGAGATTCTCAAGGCCAGCGACGGCATCATGGTGGCTCGCGGCGATTTGGCGGTGGAAGTGGGCAACGCCGCAGTACCCGCGTTGCAAAAACGCATGATCAAGCTGGCGCGACAACACGACAAGGTGGTGATCACCGCCACGCAGATGATGGAGAGCATGATCACCAACCCCGTGCCTACCCGCGCCGAGGTGAGTGACGTGGCCAACGCCGTGATCGACGGCACAGACGCCGTCATGTTGAGTGCCGAAACCGCCGCAGGCAAATACCCACTGGAAACGGTGGAGGAAATGTCCAAGATTTGCGAAGCCGCTGAAGCCGCCGAAGACGTGGAGCTGGACGCCGATTTCAAAGGCCAAACCTTCAGCCGCATCGACCAAACCATCGCGATGGGCGCTTTGTTCACCGCGCATCACTTGGGCGCAAAAGCCATTGTGGCTTTGACCGAGTCGGGCTCTACCGCGCTTTGGATGAGCCGCCATCGCATTCACATTCCCATCTACGCGATGACCACCAAAGTGACATCGCAACGCCGCATGGCCTTGTTCCGCAACGTGCGTGCCCTGTTGATGGACACCAGCACCGACCGCGAGACGGCCTTGGGTCAAGCCGAAGCGCACTTGAAGCTGCGCGGCATTGTGAACACGGGCGATGTGTACGCCATCACCAGCGGTGACCCGATGGGCACGCCTGGCGGCACGAACATGCTGCGCATCAGCGAAGTTCGCTAAATCGCCCCAAGCCCCAGCCTAACGCCTGCACCCATCTGACAGCCCTGATGTTTGTCAGCTGCGTGTGATGGTGCGGCATTTAAAATTGATAGCAGTTACATCATTTTTTATTCTTTGAGGACTTCCCCATGGCACTCGTATCAATGCGCGAACTCTTGGACCATGCTGCTGAGCACGGTTACGGCATTCCAGCCTTCAACGTCAACAACTTAGAGCAAGTGCAAGCCGTCATGGCCGCAGCTGACGCTGTTGGCGCGCCCGTGATCTTGCAAGCCAGCGCTGGCGCACGTAAATACGCGGGTGAGCCGTTCATCAAGCATTTGATCCAAGCAGCCACCGAAGCTTATCCACACATTCCTCTGGTCATGCACCAAGACCACGGCACATCGCCCAAAGTTTGCCAAGGCGCGATTGACCTGGGCTTTGGCTCCGTCATGATGGACGGCTCGTTGATGGAAGATGGCAAAACGCCTTCTAGCTTTGAGTACAACGTGCAAGTCACCCAACAAGTGGTGGCCATGGCGCACAAAGTGGGCGTATCCGTCGAAGGCGAATTGGGTTGCTTGGGCAACTTGGAAACTGGCGAAGCAGGTGAAGAAGACGGCATCGGCGCAGTTGGCAAACTCGACCACAGCCAAATGTTGACCGACCCAGAAGAAGCCGCGCAGTTTGTCAAAGCCACGCAGCTCGACGCTTTGGCCATTGCCATCGGTACCAGCCACGGCGCTTACAAATTCACACGCGAGCCCACTGGCGACATCTTGGCCATAAGCCGTGTCAAAGAAATTCACGCACGCATTCCCAACACGCATTTGGTGATGCACGGCTCTAGCAGCGTGCCGCAAGACCTGTTGGCCATCATCAACCAATACGGCGGCAACATGAAAACCACGTTTGGCGTGCCCGTGTCTGAGATTCAAGAAGCCATCAAGCATGGCGTGCGCAAGATCAACATCGACACCGACATCCGTCTGGCCATGACCGCTGCAGTGCGTAAGTTCTTGTTTGAAAACCCAGACAAGTTTGACGCCCGCGAATGGCTCAAGCCAGCTCGCGAAGCCGCGATGAACATCTGCAAACAACGCTATTTGGAATTCGGTTGCGAAGGCCAAGGTGCGAAGGTCAAGGGTGACAGCCTCTCTGTGGTGGCTGCCAAGTACGCCAAGGGCGAACTCGCTCAGTTGGTGAAGTAATACATGACCGCTCTGCACACCTCTGCGCTCACTTCTTTACCTTTACTCGCACGCGGCAAGGTGCGCGACAACTACGCCGTGGGCGAAGACCGCATCTTGATGGTGGCCTCAGACCGCATCAGCGCGTTTGACGTCATCATGGGCGAAGCCATTCCGGGTAAGGGCGAATTGCTCACCCAAATGGCTTTGTTTTGGTTCAAGAAGCTGGGCCATATTTGCCCCAACCACCTGACAGGCGAAGCGCCTGAGAGCGTGGTGAGTGCGGATGAAGTGGGTCAGGTCATTGGGCGCTCCATGTTGGTCAAACGCTTGAAGCCCATTCCCGTGGAAGCAGTGGTGCGTGGCTATTTGGCAGGCAGCGGCTGGCAGGAATACCAAGAGAACCAAGCCGTGTGCGGCGTCAAGCTGCCCAAAGGTTTGAAGAACGCCAGCAAATTGCCAGAGCCCATCTTCACACCAGCCGCCAAAGCGGCGGTGGGGGACCATGACGAGAACATCACCTACGAACAAGTGGTCGAGATGATTGGTGGCGGTTTGGCCGAGAAGATCAAAACCGTCAGCATCGCTTTGTACGAAACAGCACGTGACGTGGCCGCAGCCAAAGGCATCATCATTGCTGATACGAAGTTCGAGTTTGGCTTGGATGCCCACAACGACCTCGTGTTGATGGACGAGGTGCTCACCCCCGATTCTTCACGCTACTGGCCTGCGGACAGCTACGCGCAAAGCTTCAAAGAAGGCGTGAACCCACCAAGCTACGACAAGCAGTTCTTGCGCGACTGGCTGGAAACCGCCCAAGTGCAAGGCAAGCCTTGGAGCAAATCACCGCCTGCGCCGCATTTGCCGCAAGAGGTGATTGCCCAAACAGCCGCCAAGTACCAAGAGGCTTGGGATCGGTTGAAGGACTGAGTCCTTAGTTCAGCGCCATGCTGAGCTTGCGGCGGTAGCGAGAGATCAATTCCAACACGGGGTCTTCCTGCACCGCGGCTTTGCCGGTTAACTCGATGCCGCCTGCGGTTTTGCCGAAGGCGGCATCGTCCATTTTGGGCTTGGGTGGTGTCATCAGTTCCAAGATGGACACATAGGTTTTGCGCGCCACATCGTTGTTCCAAGTCTTATCGCGCATGATGATTTCTAGCAGTTCTTCCATCGCTGCTTCAAACAACTCTGCGGCAATCAGCAATCGGGCCTTGGCCAAACGGGTGTCGAAGTCGCGTTTGTTTTGGGCGATCAGCGCGTCAAACTGCTCAAAGCTCCAGCCGCCGCGCTCGTCTGTGGCCACGAACTGCAAGGCTTGCAGCCAGTAGTTGAGTGCATCAAAGCGCAGCAACAGTGGAATTTCAGTCAGCTTAGGGGCCAGTGCGGCCTGTGCTTCTTCGAGTTCGCCCTCGGAGATCAAGAGTTTGATCAAGTTGTAGCGGGCTTCACCATCTGCTGGGTTGAGGCTGACCGCCTCGCGCAGTTTGGCAATGGCCGCTTGCGCGTCGCCTGCATCTGCCAGTTGGGCTGCTTCTTGGGCGTCAGCTTGCGCTGCTAGTTCGCCATCAGATGGCAAATGCTTGTCCAAGAATTCGCGTACTTTGCCTTCGGGTAGCGCACCCATAAAACCATCCACGGGGCGACCGCCGATCAACAAAATGCATGTGGGCAGGCTCTTCACGCCAAAAGCACCCGCCAATTCTTGTTGCGTGTCAGCATTGACCTTGGCCAGCTTGAAGCGGCCTTGGTAGTCGGCTTCTAGCTTTTCAAGCACAGGGCCGAGTGATTTGCAGGGGCCGCACCAGTCGGCCCAGAAGTCCACCAACACAGGGGTGGTTTGTGAGGCAGCGATCACATCGGCCTCGAAATTGTCCATCGTCACATCCATCTTGGGGTCCCGTCTAAAATTCGTTTTTGCTCACACACAGCCACATCATGACCCAGTGCCAAGTCGGTGTCGTCATGGGTTCCAACTCTGATTGGGACACCATGCAACATGCAGTCCAGATTCTCCAAGAATTTGGCGTCACTTTTGAAACCCGCGTTGTTTCAGCCCATCGCATGCCTGATGACATGTTTGCGTATGCTGAGGCGGCGCAAGAACGTGGTTTACGCGCCATCATCGCAGGTGCGGGCGGTGCAGCCCATTTGCCTGGCATGGTTGCGGCCAAAACCATTGTGCCCGTGCTGGGTGTGCCGGTGGCCAGCAAACATTTGCAAGGTGTGGACTCGCTGCACAGCATTGTGCAAATGCCCAAAGGCATTCCGGTGGCTACCTTTGCCATTGGCAATGCAGGTGCGGCCAACGCGGCTTTGTTTGCCGTGGCTTTGCTCGCATCGACCGATGCCGTTTTGGCCGAGAAGCTGCAAGCCTTCCGCGTGGCGCAAACCGAAGTGGCGCGCAACATGACTCTGCCTCCCCAATAAGTCAAGTTATGAGTCAAACTTTAAAGCCTTTGCTGCCCGGCTCCACGCTAGGCGTGTTGGGTGGCGGCCAGTTGGGTCGCATGTGGGCGCATGTGGCGCAGCGCATGGGCTACAACACCGCGGTGCTCGACCCCGATGCACACAGCCCCGCAGGCTTGGTGAGCCATCACCACATTCACACCGACTATTTAGACGCTGCAGGTTTGAAGCAACTTGCCACTGTGTGCCAAGCAATGACCACCGAGTTTGAAAACGTGCCCGCCGATGCGCTGGCGCAACTCGCCGCCACATTGCCTGTGTCACCCGCAGCATCTGCCGTGGCCGTGGCGCAAGACCGCGCGCGTGAGAAAGCCCACTTTGTGAAGTGCGGTGTGCCAGTGGCCCCGCACGCAGTGATCGACGCCGTAGAGCAACTTGCTGCTGTGAACGACAACTTGCTGCCAGGCATTTTGAAAACTTCCCGCATGGGCTACGACGGCAAAGGTCAGTTGCGCGTTGCCACACGCGACGAGCTCAATGCCGGCTGGGCCAAGCTCGGCCAAGTGCCTTGCGTGCTAGAAAAAATGTTGCCCTTGGCCAGTGAGTGCTCGGTCATCGTGGCGCGTGGCCGCGATGGTGCGATGGTGAACTTGCCCGTGCAACGTAATTTGCACCGCGATGGCATCTTGGCCGTGACCGAGGTGTTTGCGGGCAATGTGTCTGAAGCCTTGGCCAACCAAGCCATTACCGCCGCCAAAGCCGTGGCGCAAGAGCTGAACTATGTGGGCGTGTTGTGCGTGGAGTTTTTTGTGTTGGCTGACAACTCGTTGGTCGTCAACGAAATTGCCCCTCGTCCGCACAACAGTGGCCACTACAGCCAAGACGCGTGTGACGTGTCGCAGTTTGAGCTGCAAGTGCGCACCATGGCCGATTTGCCTTTGACGCAGCCGCGTTTGCACAGCCCCGCCATCATGCTCAATCTGCTCGGCGATCTGTGGTTCAAGCCATCAGAGTCAGAGAAATCGGGGTCAGAACCCAATTCTTTACAGGCCGAACCTGCATGGCAAAAAGTGCTGGCGCTACCCGGTACGCACTTGCACTTGTATGGAAAAGTCGAAGCGCGTGTGGGCCGCAAGATGGGCCACCTCAACATCACGGCTGCCACGCCAGAGGCTGCGCGTGCTGTGGCGTTGCAAGCGGCCGCAATTCTTGGTATCGCGCCGTTTTAACGGCGTCGTACCCATTGCACACACGTATCAAACGACGACGCACTTGTCCCATGATTCTTGACGGTCAGTTACCTCAATCCATCGCCGCTGCTGCGCAAGCTTTGCAGCGCGGTGAGTTGTTGGGCTTGCCAACCGAAACCGTCTACGGCTTGGCCGCAGACGCGGGCAACGATGCCGCTGTCGCCAAAATTTTTGAAGCCAAAGGGCGCCCCGCCAACCACCCTCTCATCGTGCATGTGGCCAGCGCGCAAGGTGTGCAGCGCTTTGCCAGCCATGTGCCGGACTTCGCACAAAAGCTCATTGACGCGTTTTGGCCCGGCCCTTTGACGCTCATCCTGCCGCGCCGCCCAGAAGTCGCCGCAGTGGCCGCAGGCGGGCAAAACTCGGTGGGCCTGCGTTGCCCATCACACCCAGTGGCCCATGCCGTGCTGCAAAGTGCCGAAGCCTTGGGCGTGTTTGGTGTGGCCGCCCCCAGTGCCAATTTGTTTGGCCGCGTCAGCCCCACCACGGCAGCCCATGTGTCTGGAGAGTTTGGTGACGGCTTGCTCATCATCGATGGCGGGGCGTGCAATGTGGGCATTGAGTCCACCATCGTCGACTGCACTCGCGCTGCCCCAGTGTTGTTGCGCCCCGGTGTGATCACACCGCAACAACTCAGTGAGGCAAGTGGTGTGACGGTCATCACACCACTCGAGCCCGATGCAGATGCGCCGCGTGCGTCCGGTACGCTGGAATCGCACTATGCGCCAACGGCCAAAGTGCAGCTGATGTCGGCGGTGGATTTGCAAAAAGCCATCGAGGATTGCGCCAAAGCCGCAGCCCATACGACGGTTGCCGTGTGGTCGCGCAGCCCCGTGCACGTGCCGGATAGCAGCACCCATCAGATCAAATGCCTGTCCATGCCAGCAATGGCCCAAGACTGTGCCCACCAACTGTTTGCCCAATTGCGCAGCTTCGATGCCCAAGGTGTGGCGCACATTTGGGTGGAAAGCCCACCTCAAACGCCAGAATGGGATGGTGTGCGAGACCGCTTAACGCGGGCCGCCACGCCAACTCGTTAAACTAACGCGGTACTCAAAAGAGAGCCTGTGATGAATTCAACTATTAGCCGAACCTTTAAAGCCCTGTGCCTCATTGCTGTGTCAGTCGTACTGACGTCTTGCGGATCAAGCAGTACGGTTGATCCATTCAGGCCTACGCGAGTGATTGGTTTGGGTGATGGCTATAACGACATCCGCACGGCAACTGGCGGCGCAGCGCCTACAGTGCGCATCGGCGCAGGCACGACGAGTTCGGTGGTTGAGCGTGTGGCAGCTTACTTTGGTCAATCAAATGTCGTCAGTCCCGCGACCGGTGGAGCTCGCATATCTGATTTAGCCGGACAGATCGACACAATCGGTAGTTTTTCATCAGGTGATCTGGTGGTGATCACAGTCGGAACATTTGACGTAAAAGCGAGCGCAACACCAGCGACAGAGGCGCAGACTCTTGTGACCCAAGTTCAGCGCCTCAAAGCAGCAGGCGTGTCGCACATTTTGATAATGCCAGTCTTAGATGTTTCTCGTACCCCTTGGGGACGTGCTAACAACTTTGACACAACAGCGACAAACACATTCAATACGGCGGTCTTAAGCGCGTTGAGCACAGCTTTTGGTGGCCAGAGCCCCAATTCTGTGATTTACGCCAACGCTTCTGGCGTGACGTCATTGTTTTTGACTGCAACATCCATCACTACTTACAGCCCATTCACAGATACAGGTTACAACGGTACAGCCGCAGGGACTGTGCCTGCTTGCGGCAATGCAGCTGTTTTCATTGGTTGTGATGCGAGTGCTGCAAATGCAAATTACGCCACCATGTTGTTTGCCGATGGCATTCACCTGACTCCTGCGGGTAACTCATGGGTCGCCCAGTATTTATTTAACTCTACAGCCCAAGGCTGGCGTTAATCCGGCGCAGATGCCTTGCGCCCAAAGCGCAAGCGCATCGCCAAAATGCTGGCGGCCAACACCAGCGTAATCACGTTGGCAATCACCACGGGCCAGGCTTCAATCAGCAAGCCGTAGGCCAACCACAGCGCAATGCCGAGGGTGAACGCGCTGTACATCCCCAAAGAAATACCGCTCACGTCGCGGGTCTTGAAGGTCAGCCACGCTTGCGGCACAAAGCTCGCGGTGGTCAGGCTGGCAGCGGCGTAGCCGATCCATTCGGTGTAGTTCATTCGGGTCTTTCAGAATTAGGGCTGCTTGCCCGCCCAGTCAATCATCGCGTCTAGTGCTGGCCGTGCTGCATTGGCATTGGCGTGGTGCAGGATAGCCACCACCACGAGTCGTTTGCCACTGGCGGTATCTACAAACCCAGCTATTCCAGCTACGTCACGCAAGCTGCCGGTTTTCAAGTGTGCACTGGCTTGTGCCTTGCTGCGTTTCATCGTGCCGTCTAGGCCGGTCACGGGCAGCGAGCTCATCAGCTCAGACATATTGGGCGAGGCCCATGCCACTTGCAGCAAACGCGCCAAGGCTTGCGCGCTGATGCGTTCTTCGCGGCTGAGACCCGAGCCGTTGTCAAAGGTGGGAACTTCGCCGCCCACGCGCTCGCGCCACCAGCGTTGCATCACATCGCGCGACGCGTCAAAGCTGCCGACGCCACGCTGTTGTTGACTGAGCGTGAGGAACAGATGTTGCGCCATCACGTTGTTGCTGTATTTGTTGATGTCGCGAATGGTCTCGGCCAAGGTGGCAGATTCGATGTTGAAGATGGGTTGCAAGTTGGCGGGAATGTTGCCATCACGGACTTGACCGCTGAGCTGACCACCGAGTTGCTGCCACATGCCCGCGATGGCGCGTGCCGCAAATTGCTGAGGTGCGGCATAGGCGATGGGCCACATTTTTTCGCCACACACAGCGGGATAGTTGCCAGCAAAGCGGATGCGTGTGGGGTCGCTCCAATCGGCGCGCAAGGCGCTGCGGTAGTCGCTGCAGTCGCCGTTGCTCATCGGCACGGTGGCGGGAAATTGCACACCGGCCAGTGGTGGCTCGATTTGCACACGCGCCACATTGGCAGCGCGGTCGGGCACAAACTGAATGAGCAGCGATTTGAAGTTGAGCAGCAGTGCATCAGGCGCGGCGTTGTAGGGGCGAAGTGGTTCGCCGTCAAAGCTGGCAGCGTCACGCGCGGGCACATCAAACGCGCTGCGGTCGAGCACGATGTCGCCCTGAATTTTTTGAATGCCCAAGCCTTGAATGCGGCGCATCAGTAGCCACAAGCGTTCCACCACCAAGCGCGGGTCGCCGCTGCCCTTGATGTAGATATTGCCGTGCAACACACCGTCGCGCACAGAGCCATCGACGTACACGGGCGTGCGCCACACAAAGGCGGGGCCGAGGGTGTCAAGCGCGGCCGTGGTGGTGGCCAGCTTCATCAGCGAAGCCGGGTTCACGCGCTCTTGGGCTTGGTGGCTCAGGCGTGGCGTGCTGCCCGTGTGTGTGTCGATCACCATGACATGGAAGTTGTCGCTCGGCACTTTGGCGCGTTGCAGCGCGGCTTGTACTTCGGGCGGCAGCTGGCCAATGTCGCCTGCGGTGTGCTTGGGCGGCTCGCTGCGCACGGCTTTGGAGCTAGGGGCTGCGTGCGCCGTTAGAGCTGCGGTGCACATCACGGCGACCGTGAATGCCACCATGAAGGCATAGGCCAAAGGCGAGCGCACAAAGTGCCAACGTGCAGTTTGGATGCGGGGTGTGAGCGTGTGCAAAGTGGGCATGTGCGAGCAGGTCATGGGCAAATTATCACGGCTGGGATAATCAGCGCATGCACACCAACCAGTGGCTGGCTTTAGAGACCAGCACAGACACTCTTTCTCTTGCGGTCGCACGCGGCACGCAGACATGGACGCACACCAGCGCAGGCGGTGCGCTTACGTCCACACACATGATTCCGCAAACTTTGGCGCTCTTGAAAGAGGCCGGTTTGGCGTTGATCGATTTACAAGCCGTGGTGTTTGGCCGTGGGCCGGGCGCGTTCACGGGCTTGCGTACGGCGTGCTCGGTGGCGCAGGGTTTGGCTTTTGGTGCTGATTTGCCCGTGTTGCCGATTGACACCTTGTTGGCTGTGGCTGAAGAGGCGCGTGCGGCGAATGCTTTAACAGGCGCTACACCTGTGACGCGCGTGCTGGCCGTGATGGATGCGCGCATGGAGCAGGTATATGCGGCGGCGTATGAGTTCACGCCGAGCGCCCCCAGTGCCGCAACCGCAGCAAACCCCTTACAAGGCACATGGCGCTGCGTGCAACAGCCTGAGTTGCACAGCCCCGAATCTCTACATTGGCCCGCCGATTGGTTGCAAGACAGATTCATCGCCGCAGGCAATGCATGGCCCGTGTACGCAGGCCGTTGGCCTGCTGCGCTGACAGCGTCGCAATTCATGGCATTGCCAACTGCCGCAGCATTGCTGCGCTTGGCCCCCGCAGCATGGGCGGCAGGCCAAGCTGTGCCGCCCGAAGAAGCGCTGCCGCTCTACATTCGCGACAAAGTGGCGCAGACCACCGACGAGCGTATGTTGATCAAGGCGCAGCAGGCGGCGGCCCTATGAACGCCGTTTTGAAACCCGAAGTACGCCTAGAGCCGCTGACCGAAGCGCTGCTTGACGACGTGCTGCGCATCGAAAACAGCGCTTACGCCCACCCGTGGACGCGGGGCAACTTTGCGGATTCGCTGAAGTCGGGCTACCAGCTGCTGGCGCTGATGGGTGGCGACACTTTGGTTGGCTACTTTGTGGCCATGGAGGGCGTGGAGGAAGTGCATTTGCTCAACATCACCGTTGCGCCACAGTTCCAGGGCCAAGGCTATGGTGTGCTGATGCTCGATGCCTTGTCGGTGTGGGCGCGCAGCCGCCAAGCTCAATGGCTGTGGCTAGAGGTGCGCGTGGGCAACACCCGCGCCATGCAGGTGTACGAACGCTTCGGCTATCGCCGAGTGGGCGAACGCAAAAACTATTACCCCGCCGACCACGGCCAACGCGAGCACGCGGTGGTCATGTCGCTCAAGCTGTAAGCTACTCACCATGACCGACACCTTGCATCTCGACAAACGCCAACGCGCCATGCTGGCCGAGATGGGCGTGCGCGTGTGGTCGCCCATGTCCGAGGCCGCCGTCATGGGCGCGCCTGCTGTGGAAACTTTGGTGGTCGACACGTCCGCTTCTGCGCCCGCTGAAGTGGTGATACAAGCCCACGCAGAAGAAGCGCACAGCTTTGCCGCCGCCAGCGAGCTGGCTACCCAAGCCATTGCTACAGCAGCAGGCTATGAAACAGCAGCGCGCCAAATGCCCGCGCCAGTGGCAAAGACAGAGCCAGCACCCATCATCATCCAACGCCCCGAAGGCATTGACCAAATGGATTGGTCAGCCTTGCACAGCACCGTGTCAGGTTGCCAAGCTTGCACACTGTGCGGCTCGCGCCAAAACACCGTGTTTGGTGTGGGCGCACCCGCCAAAGATGGCCAAGCGCCGCAAGTGGATTGGCTCATCGTGGGTGAAACCCCGGGCGAAGACGAAGACCGCCAAGGCGAGCCGTTTGTGGGCCAAGCTGGCAAACTGCTCGACAACATGTTGGGCGCGATGAAGCTCTCACGCAGCGGTGAACGCACCGCAGAGGGCGGTGGCGTGTACATCGCCAACGTGCTCAAGTGCCGCCCACCCGGCAACCGCAACCCCAAGCCCGAAGAAGTGGCGCAATGTCTGCCTTACCTAGAGCGTCAAGTGGCTTTGCTCAAACCCAAAATGATTTTGGCGATGGGCCGCTTTGCGGTGCAGGCCTTGTTGCGCGACAGCGTGCCCGAGCTAGAAGGCACGCCTTACGGCAAGCTTCGTGGGCGTGTGTATCAGTATCAAGGCGTGCCGGTGGTGGTGACCTATCACCCCAATTACGTCTTGCGTAACTTGCCAGAGAAGGCCAAGGTCTGGGCCGACCTTTGCTTGGCCATGGCGCACCTCAAGGGTTCTGAATAGACCTCGCTGGCCACAGCACCGACGCAATGGCCACCACCATCAGCACCACGGCGGTCCAGTCTTGCCAGTGCAGCACTTCATCCAGTAGCCACGCCCCTGTGAAGACGCCCAGCACGGGAATGAACATCACGCTCAAAGTAGATGCCACAGGCGGCAGGCCGCGTGCGAGCGTTAGCCACGCGGCCTGCGCAAACGCAAACACGCCCAGCGCGTTGTAAAGAATCGCCCACTGCGTGCTCTCGGCGGGCATTTGCCAGCGGTCTTGCTCAAACACACAGGCCAGCACCGTCAGCAATATCGTGGTCATGCTCGTCATCCAAAACGCAATGGTCAGCGTGGGCACGGGCATCGGTGTGTGGCGCAGGCGCTGCG
>JACCDV010641904.1_pt1 | contig 16432 bp, 18 predicted proteins | sample 7446131 | NCBI WGS metagenome assembly JACCDV01 (sample SAMN15323448, study PRJNA562643) | freshwater metagenome | isolation source: river surface water | place: USA:Blue River Watershed | collected 2017-08-17 | reverse complement strand
CGATTCGATTGCAAACTGCACAAATTCCTGAGCGAGCGCCTGCGTGTCGGCGCTGCTTGCCTGTTCTGTCACCATGGGGAAATCCTTGTTCAAACTCACCAGCCTTAACCTCAACGGCATCCGTTCGGCCACGACCAAAGGGGTCGAAGCCTGGCTGGCGCAAGAGAACCCTGATTGTATTTGCGTGCAAGAGGTCAAGGCCCAGGCCCCCGATGTGGCGGGCAAGTTTGAAGCGCTGGCGGGCCTGAAGGGGCGCTTCCACTTTGCCCAGAAGAAGGGCTATTCCGGCGTGGGCGTGTACACCCGCCACGAGCCCAGCGATGTGGTGATCGGTTTTGATGGCAGCGAGTTTGATGCCGAGGGGCGTTATGCCGAGGTGCGTTTTGACACGCCTGCCCGCAAACTGTCGATCATCAGCGTGTACTTTCCGAGCGGCTCGTCAGGCCCCGAGCGGCAAGAAGCCAAGTTCCGCTTTCTGGACAAGATCTACCCGCACCTGATGGCCCTCAAAGCCGAGCGCGATTTTGTGGTGTGCAGCGATGTGAACATCGCCCACCAGCAGGCCGATCTGAAGAACTGGAAAGGCAACCTCAAGAACAGTGGCTTCCTGCCTGAAGAGCGCGCCTGGATGACGAAGCTCACAACCGAAGGTGGTGTGGTCGATGTGTACCGGCGCCTCAAGCCCGACACCACCGACGACTGCTACACCTGGTGGAGCAACCGAGGCCAGGCCTATGCCAAGAATGTGGGCTGGCGTCTGGACTACCACCTAGCCACGCCCGCTGTGGCCGAGAAAGCCCGCACCGAACACATCTACAAGGGCGAGAAGTTCTCGGACCACGCGCCCATCACGATTGGCTACGACTTGAGTTTGTGAGCGTGACGCTCACAGGGGCGGCACCTGAATGTTGCCCCTGTCGTGTGTAGGTCAGCATGCGGCCTTTGTAGGCATCGATGCCGTCGTGTGCGGCCCGGTCAAGCACTTGTTCGTGCATGGCAAAGCCGACCCGGGCCATGTGCTTGTGAAACGCAGAGCGGTTGCCGCGGTTGGGGTCGATCACCCAGATCTCGGAGTTGTCTGCAGCGTGTTCGTCGATGAACTGGGCCAGCGTGCCTTCGTCGTCGCGTTCGTACAGGATGTCGCTGCCCACGATCAGGTCAAACAGGCCGCTCAATGGCGCATCGTGTGCCTGCGTGCGCACCGGCATGCCGTCTTCTCGGATGGCGGCCATGCCCCACAGGCCATGCCGGTAAGGGATGGGCTGCAGGTCGTTCAACTGCGTGTTCTGGTCCAGAAAAGCATGGGTCAGCGGATGGCAATCGCTGGCGGTGACGTTGGCACCGCGGCGGTGTGCCACCAGACTGGACAGGGCCAGGCCACAACCGATTTCCAAAATCCGCTCACTGGTCACAGGGCGCTGTGCCATGCGTTCGGCCAAACGCGTCCCCGAAGGCCACAACAAACCAAACAGGGGCCAGGTGGCCGATGAGATGCCCAGATTGAGCGCTTCATCGAGCGGGTCGTGGAATTGGTTTTTGTCAAGCAGAGAGCGGATGAGCAGGTCATCTACACCGGCAATGGCGATGCTTTCCTGTTTGGTCAGGTAGCCTGGTGGTGCGTTCAGAAGTGCAATCGTGACAGCGCACGGACGAAACTCACAAGGCGCTGGGTTGGCGTGACTGTACGCCAATTGGCCTGCACGCCCATTTTCAGGTGCTTGGAGTTTCAGGTCCCGCGCACGTAAGGGTTGGATTGGCGCTCGCGCCCGAACGTGCTTTCGGGCCCGTGGCCCGGAATGAAGACCGTGTCATTTCCCATCGGCCACAGCCGCTCTTTGATGCTGTTGATCAAGTCTTCGTGGTTGCCTTGCGGAAAGTCGGTGCGACCGATGCTGCCCGCAAACAGCACATCGCCGACAAACGCGCGCTGGATGTCGGGCGAGTAAAACACCACATGGCCGGGCGTGTGGCCGGGGCAGTGGCGCACTTGCAGCGTGTGGCTGCCCAAGGTCACGGTGTCGCCGTCTTGAAGCCAGCGTGTGGGCTTGAAAGCGCGTGCAGGCGGAAAGCCATACATGGCGGCAGCCTGGGGCAAACCATCAATCCAGAACTGATCGCCCGGATGCGGGCCAATGATCGGCAATTGCAGTTGCTCGGCCAGATCGGCGGTGCCTGCGGCGTGGTCCACATGGCCGTGTGTGATCCAGATTTGTTCGAGTTTCAGGCCGAGTTGCTGGACGGCACCGAGCAGCACACCCAGATCACCACCTGGATCAATGACGGCCGCCTGCCGTGTCTGATCGTCCCAGACCAGGGAGCAATTTTGCTGGAAGGGCGTGACGGGGATGGTTTGGTATTGCAGCATCCGCGAATTATCGCGGATGCCTGTGCTGCTCAGCCTTTTCGGGCTTGTTCGTACAGGTGCTGCACTTTGGGCAGGTTGGCTTCGAGTTCCTGAATCCGGTTGGTCCCACTGGGGTGGGTGGACAGGAACGAGGCGTTGCCGTTGCCGCCCGAGGCAGCTTGCATTTTTTTCCAGAGGCTGACACTGGCTTCGGGGCGGTAGCCACCGCGCACGGCGATCTCCAGCCCCACCAAGTCGGCTTCGGTCTCGTCGTCGCGGCTGTATTTGAGGGTCAGCAGTTGTGTGCCCAGGTTGGCCGCTGCATCACCCAGCGCACCGAGCCCCAGCAGTTGCGACGCAATCGACAGGCCCATGCCGGTGACCTTGCTTTTGGCCAGGCGTTCGCGGGCATGTTCGCGCAGGGCGTGGGCCATTTCGTGGCCCATGATCATGGCGGTTTCGTCGTCACTCAGTTGCAACTGGTCGAGGATGCCGGTGTAGAAGGCGATTTTGCCGCCGGGCATGCACCAGGCATTGAGCTGTTTGCTGCCAATCAGGTTGACTTGCCATTTCCATTCGCGGGCACGGGGGTTCCATTGCGCGGTGTGCGGGATCAGCCTTTGGGCGATGGCGTGCAGACGCTGCAGCTGCGGGTAGTTTTCGGGGGCGAGGGCACCTTTGGCCTTGGCATCGGCCAAGACTTGCGCATATTGCTGACGGGCTGAGCTTTCCAGTGTTTCAGCGGGCACCAGGTTGCGCATGCCGGACGCAGCGCCGACATCCACTTGCGCCAGGGCGGAGCCCGCTGCTGTGCTGCCCGCGGCCAGCAAAAAGCCTCTGCGGGCGTTCCAGCGGTGTTCGTCGCCAGACGCTGCAGAAGCGGTGGATGAAGGGGTTTTGAAGTCGCAGAGCCAGCACATGGTCGCGCATCATAACCAAGAAGTTGTCATTTTGCATGGCCTGATAATGGCCCCATGATTGAATCCACAAGCCCCTCTGAAGCGCCCGCCCGTTCATGGCGCGAGTCGGTCCGTTTGTATTTGCAACCGGCGAGTTTGCGCATGTTGTTATTGGGTTTTTCGGCGGGGCTGCCGCTTTTGTTGGTGTTGGGCACCTTGAGTTTTCGCTTGCGTGAGGCGGGCATCGACCGCAGCACGATTGGCTATTTGAGCTGGGTGGGTTTGGCCTACGGCGTCAAATGGATGTGGGCACCGCTGGTGGATCGCTTGCCGATTCCCTGGCTGACAGTCTTGTTGGGGCGCCGTCGCAGCTGGCTGCTGCTGTCGCAGGCGGTCATCATGGCGGGCCTGGTGGGCATGGCCTTGAACGACCCCTCGCAAGTGCTGGGGCCTTTGGTGGTGTGCGCCCTGGCCGTGGCGTTTGCATCGGCCACACAAGACATTGCGCTGGACGCCTACCGCATTGAGTCGGGCGAAGTGAATGCCCAAGCGGCGCTGGCGGCGACTTACCAGACGGGCTATCGCTTGGCCATGATCTGGGCCGGTGCCGGCGTGTTGTGGATCGCCGCACGCGCGCAAGGCGCGGAGACCACAGGCTACGCACAAGCTGCCTGGCAAACCGCCTATCTGGTGATGGCCGCGAGTTTGCTGCCAGGCATGCTGATGGTGTTGGGTTCACCCGAACCAGTGCCCGTGCCGATGAAGCCGGCCCGCAATGTGGCGGAGTGGGTGCAGGGTGCTCTGGTGGATCCGTTTGCCGACTTTTGGCGGCGTTACCGCTGGCAGGCGGTGCTGGTGCTGGCGCTGATCGCGGTCTATCGCATCAGCGATGTGGTCATGGGCATCATGGCCAATCCGTTTTACGTGGACATGGGCTTCACCAAGGATGAGGTGGCCGCTGTGACCAAAGTTTATGGCGTGGTGATGACCCTGGTGGGCGCTTTCATTGGTGGTGTGCTGTCGGCCCGATGGGGCGTGATGCGCATTTTGATGCTGGGCGCTATTTTGAGTGCAGCGAGCAATCTGTTGTTTGCCTGGCTCAGTGGTGTGGGCCATGATGTGACGGCGCTCATCTGGGTGGTCTCGGCCGACAACCTGGCCAGTGGCATCGCTTCGGCCGCGTTCATCGCCTACCTGTCGTCGCTGACCAACATCAGTTATTCGGCCACACAGTACGCGCTGCTCAGCTCGATGATGCTGCTGCTGCCCAAATTCATCGCAGGTTTTTCGGGCGACTTTGTGAACGCTTACGGCTACGCACAGTTCTTCCAGGTGACGGCCTGGCTGGGGGTGCCGGTGCTGCTGCTGGTGGCGCTGGCTTCAAGGGTGCGGCCTGCGGCGTGAGAATGCGCCATGTTTACCGAACTTTACCGAGCTGACACGTCGGGCTTTGCGCTGTAGGGGGATGATGCGTCCATGACCCATTTGTTGATGATTGAAGACGATGTCCGCCTGGCAGGCATGGTGTCTGACTACCTGAGTGCTTCGGGCTTTGTGGTGAGCCACGCGCCCGATGCGCAAACCGGATTGGCCCGTTTGCAAACGGCCGGTGTGGATTTGGTGATCCTGGACCTGATGCTGCCCGACATGGACGGCTTGCAGGTCTGCCAGCGCATCCGGTCTTTGCCCGGAGTGTTGGGTCAAGTGCCGGTGCTGATGCTGACGGCCAAGGGCGACCCAATGGACCGCATCATCGGCCTGGAGATGGGGGCTGACGACTATTTGCCCAAACCGTTTGAGCCGCGCGAGTTGCTCGCTCGCATTAAGGCCATCTTGCGACGCAAAGGCAGCGACACCGCAGCCAGTGCGCAGACCATGCAGTTTGGCTCCTTGGACATCGATCGCGATGCGCGGCGCGTGACGGTCAAAGGCCAGGCTTGCGAGTTGACGTCTTACCAGTTTGATTTGCTGGTGGCGTTGGCGGAGCGTGCAGGCCGCGTGTTGACCCGCGATCAGATCATGGAGGCGGTGCGCGGTCGTGAGCTGGAAGCGTTTGACCGTTCGATCGATGTGCACATGGGGCGCATCCGTGCCGCGATCGAGGCCGATCCCAAAACACCACAGCGCATCTTGACGGTGCGCGGTGTGGGCTATGTCTTTGCACGCCAGCAGGACTGAGCGATGTTCAAAGGTTTGTCGCGGCATCTGTATTTGCGCATCTGGCTGGCGGTGGTGGCCGGGGTGGCCGTCTTGATGCTGGTGGTCGGCTGGTTCTGGCGCGCCAGTGTTGAGCACAACATGCCACCGCCCATGCCCCGCGACTGGATCATCATGACGCCCAAAGGCGAGGTGCTTGGCACCTCTGCACCGCGCCATCGTCCAGGCATGCCGCTGGATTTTGCGTTCACCATGCCCGATGGCCGTGAGATGCAGTTGCAAATCCAGCGCAAGTGGGAGGATGGCCGCCCCCCACCACGCCTGCACCGCGAGCCACCTTGGTGGGCCACACCGCCCTATGGTTTTTTCTGGATGCTGGGTCTGATTGGCCTGGCCATCGCTCTGGGCCTGTACCCGGTCGTGCGCCGCCTGACGCAGCGGCTGGAAGGTTTGCAGCGCGGTGTGCAGCGTTGGGGCGAGGGGGATTTGTCTGTGCGTGTGCCAGTGCAAGGCGACGATGAAGTGGCCGATCTGTCACAACGCTTCAACCAGGCGGCTGAGCGCATCGAAGGCTTGATGGCTTCGCAAAAGTCCTTGCTGGCCAACGCCTCGCACGAGTTGCGATCGCCTCTAGCCCGAATTCGCATGGGCATGGAATTGATGGATGTGGCCAACGCCGACATGCGCCAAAGAACGCGTGAAGAAATTTTGCGCAACATGGCCGAGCTGGACCAGCTGATTGACGAGATCTTGCTGGCCAGCCGTCTGGACGCCAAAGAGGCCGACATGGGCACCATTGAGGCGGTGGACCTGGTGGGCTTGTGTGCCGAAGAATGCGCGCGGGTGGGCGCTGTGCTGGATGTGCCGGGCGGCATGCACACGCTGGAGGTGCAGGGGGTGGCCAAGCTGCTGCGGCGGATGGTGCGCAATTTGTTGGAAAACGCACGGCGTTACGGTGCTGCCGCGCCAGATGGCGAAGGCATTGTGTTGTCCTTGCGATCGGAAAAACAAGAAGTGCTGTTGACTGTGTGCGACAGCGGGCCTGGCGTGCCTGCCGAATTTCGCGAGCGAATCTTTGAACCCTTCTTCCGCTTGCCGGGTGCCAGCGAGCGCGTGGGTGGCGTGGGGCTGGGCCTGGCGCTGGTCAAATCGATTGCGGAGCGGCATGGTGCCATCGTGCGCTGCGATGACCGCGAAACTGGTGGAGCGTGTTTTTCAGTGCATTTCAGCTGTGAAAATGAGATTTTTTAGAATTAAGTACGTCCTCTGATTTACTGAATTTGCGTTCAGTCTTTCAGCATGGTGCCTCTGCGAATGGAATGAAACATATTGAGACAAGTCATTCGTATTTTGTTTCGAAACTTTTTCCATTGAACGCACCAATTTCGCTGAAGGCCCTTCTGCCCAATGGAGCTGGTGAGACTGGTTTCATCAAGAATCAGGCACGCTGGACTCACACCCAAGATGCGCATATCGCACTCCCACCAATATCGTAAGTCCACGTCGATAGGACGACCGAAAGGCCTGCGTTTTTGACTGAGCTTGATGGCCCCTTCGCGACTGATGATGTACCCAGCGGTCAAACTAGGGATACGTTTGTAGTCAATCAAATCGACACCCTCAACAAACGGTCTTCGGGCGCGAATTTTTTCACTTTCACGTCCAATTAGCTTGATCATGTCCCAGCCGACGTTGATCGATTCAAGCGATGAAATGACCTTCAGCAATTGCGGTGTGAGCTGAACATCGTCTTCCAGCACCACCATGGCTGGCAATCCACTGGCTACCAGCCAATCCCAAGCTTTGTGATGGCTTGCATAGCAGCCCTTCTCACCTGCCACCAAGGGCACGTGGAACTGTTGTCGATTGAGTGACTCTGAGTACAAGTGATTTTGCGCTTGAGCACTCAATGCAGACCAGCGGACCGCATCTAGACGAACTCCATCCAAATTGAACGCATCAAACTCGGCTTCCATGCACTTTTTGCGCTCTAGATCTGAATCTAAATTAATATATAGAATTGGAATTTTAGGTGCTGGCAAAATTATTTCCTAAAATAGTTATGAGATATTTTTTGAAGAATTTATTTTCAAAGGATGATTCTTTGTGTTTCAAGCGCTACGCTCAAGCCATTGCTTAATAGGTCGACCTAATCTGTATAAATTTTTCTGCATTCGTGTTTGGATATTTTTTCTGGTATAAAATTTATCAAACCATTCTGTTTTAATAAGATCTGCATGATTGCATTTTATATAATCAATACATAATTTTTTCATATTTTGCATTTCTTGAGCAGCGGTCAGTCCATTTCTATAAACCTTGAGTTGACTGGTGACTGGTCTGAAATGAGAGGCGGAAACTATATCAATCAGACCGCAGTGGGGTTTTTCCAAGATTTTCTGAATCATTGGAAATAAATACTTGTCGAATCCCCAAGAGGTTACAAAACCTTGAAAAAAAGGACGCGCCGCCATAAAAATCTCAGCACGATAAAAAGGCATCATCACTTCAACCCAATCTACTTCACGAATTGCGCGATGAGGTTGTTGCAACATCCATCGGTGTGAAAACTCTGAGTCGTGTGTCAAGACGGGGGAGAATATATCGAGTTTCTTGATTTTTGCCAGATGCAAAGCTTTATTGATGTCGGCAATTGATATGACAATATCATCATCCAGCATTCCAATGTATTCGGGCAGAAGTGAATTTTCTTCCAGATAATCACCAACTACTTGAAAAAGATCACCTTTGCATTGTGTTACTCGTGACAATAATGAAGCGGGCAGTCCCTTTGCGTTGAATTTCGGATTGTCTTTGGATTTTCCAGAGTAATCAATTATGAGGATGTCAAAGTCAGGTTTTGCATCGACTAAGATGCAAGGCAAATGTTCTCCTATACCATCCCAGGAGATCATCACTAGAGGTTGTGTGCTGTGGTTCATGTGATTACCTTATTGTTTTTTTAATTTATTTTCAATGTCATTCTGAAAATCAATAGATTCAAGATCCTGCTGCAGGCGATGAAGTCGGGCTATTTTCAATGGTGGATTTCTTCCAGTTAGCTTGTAAATCAAGTTGCGAGATATTTTGTTGGTTTGCAGCCAGTACTCAATGGGATTGATCTTTCCAACCATTTTTTTTGATGTTTTTGGAATGGCGGAAATGAGAAAATTCAATGGTTTTATAATTATCCGAATGGATATTCAATGCATCTTCGTGATTTTTTGATTTTAAATTCAGAGATCTATTTCTTGGTTTGCAGTGTTTTAAATGAAAATATAATAATCCTGCATATACTTTGGGTAATCGTGCTTTTGGGAATTTGAAAACTTCGGTGCGAATATCTTGTATGAAATATATGTCACTGCAAACTGGGAAAAACAGATGATCACCTGATCCTACGAAAATTTCTGGAGTAAATATTTCTAGATTTCCAAATCTATTTGGTGCAATATTTAATCCTGAAAAAGTAAATAGCTTTTTTTCTCCTTTAGCAATGCTCTTTCGGACATCTTCCACTGCAGGTTGAAAGTTGGTGTCAATGGCCAAATGATCATCATCTAATTTCAAGGCGTAGCTAAATCTTGCTTGGGATAAAGCAAAATTGTAATAATTTGCAATGGAATTAACTGATTCAGTTGGAGTGTTGGCGTGTTCCAAGCTGAGTATAGGGTGAACCTTTGGTTTGTATTCAATGATTTTTATTTTTCCTGGATATTTTATTGCCAGTTCCTTCAAGATTTCTACCGTCTGGTCACTGCAATCGTTGTAGCAAGCAACGATTTCATCTACATAAGAGATATGTGATTCAATTGAAATTTTTAAAAAATCTTCCCCATTCTTTATTCGCATGATTGCACTAATGCCTGGCTGCCGAGCTGTATCAAGCTGCTTTGCATTAAATTCGAATAAATCCTCCATTGACCTGCTCATTGTATTCCTTCATTTCAAACGATTTTCAAAAATACGGCAGAGTGATTTGTCATTTCCAGATATTGATGATTGAAATTGGAATGTGATCAGCAGCTAACACCTTTGACGAGGCTGTGAAATAAAGAATCATATCGTCCGTACATTATATTCATACTGTACACTAAATAGGCCTTTTTTTGTGCTTTTTCGCCCAGCCTTTGAGTCAATTCTGGATTTTGGATCAATCGAGACAGTGCTGATGCCATCGCCTGAGGATTGTTTTCCGGTACCAGAAGTCCGTTGACACCGTCCTCAATCACACCTCGCACGCCAATCACATCTGTGGCAATACAAGCGCAACCGGCGGCCATGGCCTCCACCAGCGCAAGGGGCATGCCTTCGTAGTGGGTGGACAGCACGAAGATTTGGCTCTGCATCAATAGCCTGTGAAGCCCATGTACTTGGCCAAGGAACTTGACCTGGCTTTGCAAGCCTGCTGCTTGAACTTGACGGTGGATATTTTGAATGAGTTGTGTTTTACCCAATCCGGCAAAAGCAAGTGAGGGTTGCAAGCCATCTTGCTTGAGCAGTCGGAGTGCCTCTACCAGTGTGCCTTGGTCTTTTTGCCGTGCAAAACGGGATGCCATGATGATGCTGGCAGTGCGATCAGCCCAAAGTATCTGATCGGTTGCTTGAAAGCGACGTATGTCGATGCCGTTTGGAATCGCTATGCAACGGTTTTTGGGAAATCCTCGTTGGATGAGTGCATCGCGAACACCTTCTGAAACCCCCACTATTGCTGCCGTGCGTTGAGCCAGCCATTTGGCTTGCTGTAAACGCCACCAACTGTAGCGTTCACGTGAATTGTGTTCTACGTGCACCAGGTGGGGAACTTTCGCCAGAAGTCCTGCGTAGCGGCCCCATAGATGTTCACTGAATCCATGCGCGACCAGAATATCTGGACAGTACTGGCGAGCCAGCCGGTACAACGCAAAGATGGTGGCCAAGTGTGACCATCCTGGAACAACGCGCACATCCAGCCCTTGGTCAATGAGTGCCTGAACGCGTGCGGTATCTGTGTTGCGCTTGCGCCGCAAGACCAAGAGCACTTGCATGCTGCCCGAGCGTTGAGCCGCAAGGCAGAGATCAATGGCGACCTGTGTGGCACCGGAGAAACCACCAGTGACGAAATGCAGGACTTTCAAGCGCTGCAGTTCTGCCATGTGTGTGTTGATGGTGTGTGGAGCAGATGGGGCCGGGGCATTGTCAGTGGTGGTGACCCACCACCTCACCAGCTTTGAGTTTGTACTCCGTGCCGCAATAAGGGCACTTGGCTTGGCCGGTTTTGGCCACATCCAGGTAGACCTTAGGGTGGCTGTTCCACAGTTTCATGTCGGCTTTGGGGCTGGGGCAGAAGACGCCACCTTGGGGGTTCAGATCCGATGCCAGAAGTTCAATGGTGTTGCTCATGTGTGTTGTCCTTAAACCAAAGTCAGCCAGTGGGCGTACTTGGGGTTGCGGCCGTTGACGATGTCAAAGAACGCGTTCTGGATTTTTTCGGTGATCGGGCCGCGGCTGCCCGAGCCCAGTTCGATGCGGTCGAGTTCGCGAATGGGCGTCACTTCGGCAGCGGTGCCGGTGAAGAAGGCCTCGTCGGCGATGTAGACCTCGTCGCGGGTGATGCGCTTTTGCACGATCTCCAGGCCCAGGTCCTTGGCAATGTGGAACACCGTGTTGCGGGTGATGCCGTTGAGCGCTCCAGCCGACAGGTCAGGGGTGTAGATCACGCCGTTCTTGACCACAAAGATGTTTTCGCCAGCGCCTTCGGACACGAAACCGGCGGTGTCCAGCAAGAGGGCTTCGTCGTAACCATCGTCGGTCACTTCCATGTTGGCCAGGATGGAGTTGGTGTAGTTGCTCACCGCCTTGGCCTGCGTCATGGTGATGTTGACGTGGTGGCGGGTGTAGCTGGAGGTTTTCACGCGGATGCCGCGCTTCATGCCTTCTTCGCCCAGGTAAGCGCCCCAGGTCCAGGCGGCGACCATCACGTGGATGGTGTTGCCCTTGGGGCTCACGCCCAGCTTCTTGTCACCGATCCAAGTCAGGGGGCGGATGTAGCCGCTTTCGAGCTTGTTTTCACGGATGACGGCGCACTGCGCTTCGTTAACCTGTTCCTTGGTGAAGGGGATGGCCATGCGCAGGATCTTGGCGCTGTTGAACAGGCGGTCGGTGTGCTCTTCGAGGCGGAAGATGGCGGTACCCTTGTCGGTTTTGTAGGCGCGCACGCCCTCAAAAGCGCCGCAACCGTAGTGCAGGGTGTGGCTCAGCACGTGGATCTTGGCATCGCGCCAATCGACCATCTGGCCGTCCATCCAGATTTTGCCGTCACGGTCAGACATGGAAGGGATGACAACGCTCATCGAAGTGTCCTTAAAGAGTGAGAGGTTTTGCAGGCTGCAAAAAAAGCATTTTACGGGCTGGAAGGCCCCGGTTCACTCGGGGCGCTGCAGTGTCCATTCGGTCAGTTTGCCGCCCACAAAGGTGCAGGTGACCGAGGATTGACCGGCATCTGTCCAGGTGAAAATTTCGGGTTGCTCGTCCTTGGGGCTTTGCAGGCTGCCCAAAGAGCGTGTCATGGCGATGACATGCATCAGGCTCACGCCCTTTTTGAGCTTGGCGTTGAGCATGACGGCGCTGGCCACGTGGCCAATGGGGCGGTCAGCGGCTTTTTTGAGGATGGTCAGCATGCGCGTGAAGTGCAGCAAGATCCACATGACAACGCCGCCACCCGCCAGGGCGATACCGGCCCAGCCAAATTGACGCCAGGCGCCCACAGTGAGAAGGATGATGGCCACAGGGGCCAGGATTTTCGTGAAATTCATGGGGTGAGATTGTGCCTTGCGCCAAAGGCGTTTCAGTCCAGCCCCCGTACCACCTGCATCGCTTCTTCGATCCGGTCCACAGGGTAAATCGTCAGGCCTTCAAAGGCCTTGTCGTTTTTCTTGGGCGCATTGGCCTTGGGCACCACCGCCACCTTGAAGCCCAGTTTGGCGGCTTCTTTGAGGCGGTCCTGGCCGCGTGGGGCAGGGCGCACTTCACCGGCCAGGCCCACTTCGCCAAAGGCGATGAAGCCCTTGGGCAGGGGCTTGCCGCGCAGGCTGCTGGTGATGGCCAGCATCACGGCCAAGTCGGCGGCGGGCTCGCGGATGTGCACGCCGCCCACGGCGTTCACAAACACATCCTGGTCCATGCAGGCCACGCCCGCATGGCGGTGCAGCACGGCCAGCAACATGGCCAGTCGGTCGCGTTCAAGACCCACCGACAGGCGGCGTGGGCTGGGGCCGCCCGAGTCGACCAAGGCCTGAATCTCCACCAACAAGGGCCGTGAGCCTTCGAGCGTGACCATCACGCAACTGCCGGGCACGGGCTCGGTGTGCTGGCTCAAAAAGATGGCGCTGGGGTTGCTCACGCCCTTGAGGCCTTTTTCGGTCATGGCAAACACGCCAATCTCGTTCACAGCACCAAAGCGGTTCTTGATGGCTCGGATCAGGCGGAAGTTGGAATGCGTGTCGCCCTCAAAGTACAGCACCGTGTCCACCATGTGCTCCAGCACGCGGGGGCCGGCGAGGGCCCCTTCTTTGGTCACGTGACCGACCAGCACGATGGTGGTGCCGGTCGATTTGGCGGTGCGCGTCAGATGGGCCGCGCATTCACGCACCTGCGCAACCGAGCCGGGAGCGCTGGTCAATTGGTCTGAATACACCGTCTGGATCGAGTCGATGATGGCGATGTTCGGCTGGCGCGACTGCAAGGTGTGCAGGATTTTCTCAAGCTGGATTTCAGGCAGCACCGGCACCAGTGAATCCGGCAGGCCCAACCTGCGCGAGCGCATGGCCACTTGCGCGCCGCTTTCTTCGCCGGTCACATAAAGGGTGTTCATGCCGCCGCGCTGCAGCGCATCCACCGCTTGCAGCAGCAAGGTGGATTTGCCAATGCCCGGGTCGCCACCGATCAGCACCACGCCGCCTTCGACCATGCCACCGCCCAGCACCCGGTCCAGCTCGTCGATGCCGGTGGGGTGGCGCTCGAAGTCTGCCGCTTCGATTTGTGACAGCGGCAGCACTTCGGAGGTGGGTGCCAGCGAGGCATGCACCGAGCCAAAGCGGTTTTTGCCCGCAGCAGGCTCGGCCGAGCCTTCGATCAGGGTGTTCCAGGCATTGCAGCTGGGGCATTTGCCCATCCAGCGGGCGCTGGTGCCACCGCATTCGGTGCAGGTGTAAATCGATTTGTCTTTGGCCATGTGCAGTGTCGGAGGCAAGCGGGGAGGGAGCGCTGTAGTGTGCCTGATCAATCCCGCCAAGCGGCGATGAAATCGCGCGTGATGTCGGCCGCGGGGCGCGCCTGGATGTGGGCCGTGTTCTGGCCCGCCCACAGGGGCGTGAAGTCACTGCTGCCTTGGGCTTCGGCCGCTGCGCGCAAAGGGCCCATGGCCGCTGTGGCCAGCGGAAAAGCCGGGGCCAGCGGGCTGATGGGCCCCAGCGCTTGCATGGCCCGATTGACGATGCCCCGTGCAGGCCGTCCTGTGAAGACATTGGTCAATGCCGTGTGCCGCGCTGCAGGCGAGCGCAGTGCGGCCCGGTGCAAGGCGCTGGTGGTGGCTTCATCGCTGCACAAATAGGCGGTGCCGATCTGAACGCCTGCCGCGCCCAGTGTTTTGGCCGCTTGCACGCCCGCCGCGTGGGCAATGCCCCCGGCGGCAATGACGGGCACGCGCACGGCTTCAACGATTTGCGGCAACAAAGCCAGGCTGCCCATTTGGGTGGACACATCGCTGGTGAGGAACATGCCCCGGTGCCCACCGGCTTCCAGCCCTTGCGCAATCACGGCATCGACGCCGTGGTCTTGCAGCCAGAGGGCTTCTTCCACCGTGGTGGCCGAAGACAAGATCAGCGAGCCCCAACTTTTGACGCGGTCCACCAGTTCGGCTGAGGGCAGTCCGAAGTGAAAGCTGACCACTGCAGGGCGAAACGGGGCCAGCACATCGGCGCTGTCGTGGTTGAACGGTACCCGGCCCGGACCGCTGGGGATGTTGGTCGCATCCAGGCCCAGTTCGCGGTAATGCGGCAGCAGCTGTTGGCGCCAAGCGGCTTCTTTGGCGGCATCGGGTGTGGGCACCGCGTGGCAAAAGAAGTTGACGTTGTAGGGCTTGTCGGTGGACTGGCTCAGGGCCTGCAATTGCACTTGCAAGTCGCTGGCACTCAGCATGGCCGCAGGCAAGGCGCCCAGACCGCCTGCATTGCAAACGGCGGCGGCCAGGCGGTGGTTTTGCACCCCGGCCATGGGGGCTTGGACGATGGGGGCACTCAGGCCCAGAAGGTCAAAACAGGTAGACATGCACAAACTGTAGCGGTTTGGGTTGCGGATCAGGGTTGTCCCGGGTAGGTGGATTTGAAAAATCATTTAACATATTAAATAAATGAAGACCAATACCCCATTTGTTCACCGAAATTTGCCGCGCTTGCTGTTGGAAGCACGTGAAGCGGTCATGGCACATACGCGGCCGAGCTTGCGTGCGCACGGGCTGTCTGATCAGCAATGGCGCGTGCTGCGCGTGTTGGGCGAACATGCCGATGAGGCCGCTGGGGTCGAGACGGGCCGTGTGGCGCGCGAGGCTTATTTGCTGGGCCCCAGCCTGACCGGTGTGCTGACCCGGATGGCGCGCGATGGTTTGATTGAACGCCAACGTTGCCCACAAGACGCCCGCCGCACGGTGGTGCGGGCCACGACCAAAGGGTTGGACAAGGTCCATGCGCTGTCGACCACCATCGAAGCGCACTACGTCTGGATGGAGCAGCAGTTGGGCAAGACACGGCTGATGGCTTTGTATGAGTTGCTGGACAAAGTGATTGCGCTGGACGTGCCCGGTGCGGGCGAATCCAGCGAAGAAACCTCGGAGGAATAAAGCATGCAGATGACCCCAACGCCACACCAGGCCTGGCAGCCGCAGGGCACGGTGTACGGCACTTTGCTGAATTTCCGACGCGAGTGGGACCTGTGGTCCGCGCGCATGACGCAAGACCCGCACAAGGCCGTGCCCAAGGCGCCCGTGCTCTACGTCAAGACCGCCAACACTTTCTGCCCCGCTGGGCAGGACCTGCTGCTGCAGGACGGCGTGAGCGAAGTGGACATCGGCGCCACGCTGGGCCTGGTGGTCGGTGCGCAGGCGCAAGTGGAGGGCGCGGTGCTGCTCAATGACTGGAGCGTGCCGCACACCAGCTATTACCGCCCGCCGGTCAAGTTCCGCTGCCGCGATGGTTTTCTGGGGCTGCCGCAGCAGATCACCTCCGGCAAAGTTCAGGACTGGGCTGCGCTGCAGATCGCGGTGCACCGCAATGGCGAGTTGGTGCAGGCCGTGAACTTGCACGAGCTGATGCGCGCCATGCCCCAGTTGCTGGCCGATGTGGGCGAGTTCATGACGCTGCAGCCTGGCGATGTGCTGATGGTCGGCACCGACTGCCTGGCCGATGGCACGCGGCCGCGCGCAAAAGCGGGTGACCGTGTGGAGGTCTCCGCGCCGGGCCTTTTTTCTGTCATCACCCCCGTGAAAGGCCTGGCATGAAACACGCCCGCATCGCCTGGTCAGGCGCCATCCACGACGCCGTTGAAGCCGACGGTCCCAATGGCTCATGTTTGTGGCTGACGCAAGGCCCGCACGCCGGCCGTCGCGTGGCCTTTGACGAGGTCGTCTGGCTGCCGCCCCTGGCGCCCACCGCGCAGGCACGCACCGTGATTGCGCTGGGTCTGAACTACGCCGACCACGCCAAGGAGCTGGCCTTCAAGGCGCCCGAAGAGCCTTTGGCTTTCATGAAAGGCGAAGCCTCGTTGATCGGCCACAAAGCCTTCACCAAGCGGCCTGCGGATGTGGCCTACATGCACTACGAATGCGAGCTGGCCGTGGTGATCGGCCGCGCCGCTCGCCGCGTGAAGAAAGCCGATGCGTATGACTACATTGCCGGCTACACCGTGGCCAACGATTACGCGATCCGCGACTACCTGGAAAACTGGTACCGCCCCAACCTGCGCGTGAAAAACCGCGACACCTGCACCCCCATTGGCCCCT
>JACCDV010610464.1_pt1 | contig 16434 bp, 11 predicted proteins | sample 7446131 | NCBI WGS metagenome assembly JACCDV01 (sample SAMN15323448, study PRJNA562643) | freshwater metagenome | isolation source: river surface water | place: USA:Blue River Watershed | collected 2017-08-17 | reverse complement strand
TTCTTTACGCGGGGCAGAGACCTCTCTTTGGAGGCTCTTCGATCTTCCGGATGTCCTCAGGGGATCAAATGAGCCGGATGATGCCGGGGCGGGCCGGGGAAATCGTGGAATTGATCTCTGTCCTGGGCAAAACTCCGCCTTCCTTTATCCAAGTCGACGGTGGTGCCACCGAGATCTATGGACTCCTCCGCGTTCTGCGCACAGGAATTCCGGAAACGATCCTATGCAGTGGTCCTGCGGACCATCCCTCCGAGGGATCTCCTTGGATTATTCAGTCCACTACCAAGGATGCCGGGATGCCCCCCCCGCCCCGAGATCATTCTCCGGCTATCCCATCCGGATACCGTGTTTATTGGAAGGGAGACTACTACCGGATTTTTGTTCCCTTAAAAATCAACTGAGAACTTGGACTTCAATGATTTCTGGAATCATTGTGAAGTTTTAATAATCACGGCATTGATGTCATTTTTGACGAACCTATCAGAGGCAGCTCCGGCGATGGTGATGGCATAAGCCTAAAAATAATGAAGTCCGCGTTCTGACATAAGAGAGTCGCCCCAGCCATCTCAAAGCTGCTTTTGAGAGTGTTTGCAGTATCCTTATAGGCTTTCCTGTTGATCAGGATTGCAGAAAATCCATATCTCTCGAGTTCTGCAATCATGTCTGCAGGGGTTTTTGAGGCCACCGTCTTCTGCCAATCTGTATCTCCCCTGCCCTTGATCGTTCCATAGCTGAATCGAAGCTCCTTAGTGTGCAGCACTGGCCTTAGGTGCTCATAGTCTCCCATCTCTCGAACAGGTCCCATCTCAGGGTAATCCTTCACCGGGAGTTCAAAAACCATCGCTCCTTGCTGAAGCTGACTCTCAAGCCATGGGAAGAGTCTCGCATCGCTCTGGTAATCGGCCCAAGCACGTTCGCGGATTTTCTGCTCCCACTTTGGATACCTTGGCAACTGATCCCATACCCCCACCATCACTAAGAGTACCGACAGGCTAATTCGCCACTTCTTACCAATTCTAGAAGGTATGTTTTCGCACACAAAGTAAAGTGCAATACAGGAGATAATGATCGATGATCTGGCCGTCGCTCTCAGCAGCAAAAATCCAAAAGCTCCCAGAAGATAGTTGAGACCTCCAGCGATCGAGAAAGTCACAATTCCGGTTCCCAGCCAGAAGAACGGAGAAACCTTTTCATATTTGCGGGCACTGATCCATGCGACTCCAAGAAGTAGCATCGCAACGAATCCTATGCCCGCCACAATCCCGATATAGACAGTCTGGCTTTCCCCCCATAGTTCCTGCGGCACACGCCCATGATAGAGAGACCAGGCAATCTTATTGATGAACTCATTCTGATGGGCCCTTGGAATCAGGAGATCCGGGAAGTACAAGCCGAACTTGACCATCCACCAAAGATTCCTGCTAACAGCGGCAGGATTTTTCCCATGCTGGGCAATGTAAAGAAATGTGTCGATATTCTGAATAAGAAACCCCGCAACTGCTGATGCAACCACCGCAAAGAAAAGCAATATGTCATTCCATTGCCTTTCGATTAACTTACCCAGTGCCAGTAGGCTCAATATAATTAGGAATGGACCGAGGTAATAGGGATTTAGATTCCCTGCAAGAAATGCGGAAGCGCAGGAAAAAGCAATTCCCTGTTGTCTGGAAAAAAAGACCCGCTCCCTCCATCCAAACCAAATCAAGATGGTAATCAGAAGCGGAATATGCCAGTAAGCCGTGAGAGCCAGATGCTGAAGGTTTCTAAGGAATGCATAGGGAGCCAAACCAAATAGGATGGCGCATGAAGCCAATACGTCTTGCTTCTCCCTGATTCCAATAATGACTCTTCCGCATGCATAGAAACTGATCCCGGCCATGATCTGCAGAATCAGGACAAACAAACTGGTTCCATTAACTATTCCAAAAAAACGCACTAGGATCCCAGCTGGCCAATCAATCATCTTTTCTCGTGGAAAATCGCTCCACGCACCTACAAAGGGAGCATTTAACTGGTGCAAATAGCGCGGCAGAAAGGGATTACTCTCTCCTGTGGCATACCCTTTGATTCCCATCATAACTGGGAATGCATCCCCTTCATAGGAAAGAGGCAGGTCATTCTTCAGACACCCCCAGTAGAAGCTTCCGAACACCGACGCGATTACCAATACGATGATCGGCAGGGCGATGATCTGGATAAAAGATTTTGGCGCTGAATTCATACCCTTAGGCAAAATGTTCCATCCAGAATTCCCGGTCATACCGAGCCCAAGCGTGACAACCAAATGGGAGCCTTGATCCATTTTTCTGAAAGCACCAGCGAGGTGACATCTCAAAGGCAAATGGAAGAGCTTCCTCTGCAGATGCCACACGGAACGCAGGATCAAATTTGGGAGCTTCCAGCGACCAGAAAAGATCCTCATTCCGAGGATACCTGAGCAATTCCTCCTCGATGGTTGTCCACTTAGCAAAAGGGTTTGCTCGTCGATACCAGGGTGTAAGTCTCTGATATAGACCGACTTCTTCCGATGGCTCTGTAGGCTCCCATGGGGATGAACCGTGCATCGGATAGATATATTTTTTTAAGATCCTTTGCTTCAGAACCCTCAGGTGTGACTGAACATTTCTGAGAGAAAACCCTCCGTTACCCACCCTCCAGAGCCCCTCGGAAGGATCATCTAGGAATTTCCTGAACCAAGGGGCGGCGATGTAATCAAACCCTTTTTGACACCATGTATCCAACTCATCCCAGAAAACCAAGCAATCTAGCTGGCATATCAGAATATGAGTGTATGCAGCAAACCTCTCATAGAAAAGACTGCTTGTTAGAAGTTGATTATATCCCGCTATTCCGGTGAAAAAGTGCTCGCCGAAACGCTCAACCGATTCCCCATCCTGAATCAACTTGGAGAGATGTAGTGTTCGTGGTGACACATAACAGATTTTTTCCGCAGGAAATATTTTTCTGATCGTGAAAAGTGAGGTTGCCTCATCAGCAGAAAGATCAGTCCGATAAATCGGCACCACAACACAACATGAAAGTCTTTTCATACCCAATATAAGTATTTTCTACTTCCTCAAAGCCAGCAGCAGTTTAAACAGTTTTTCCCCGCATAACTTGGACCCTCTCTTTATAATATGCCCTCTTGCCACTTCAAGATCGGGATGCCGTGATCGCTCTAGAAATCTCAATGAATCTATAAGCGCAGATATTCGACCAATAAGGCTCTTTCCTCCGTAGAGAACAGTACACGTCGTTTGAATAAAGCGTTTTTTGCAAGAATCACGAAGATGCATTTCAAATCGATCTTTAGCTTCAAAGAAATCATTGCCCAGACGACCCGAAGATAAATGAGTTATTGGGAAATCAATTACATGTGATGAATAACCCAGTTTTTCTGCATTAATACATAAATCCGTTCCATAAAAATGAAATCCTTTTAGAGTTGAAGAAACGTTTATACCTAATCCATTGCGCACTAATAGAAAACACTCATCTAAGGATTCAACTTCCGACCCTTTCCCCCAAGTCCAGCGAATATTTCCATCTTTGTTTTTAAAATGTCCCACAGGCAAATGATTTGTTTTGGAAATACCTGCAACTCCAAAAACAGCAGCACGACAGTCAACGCTTAAGATAATATTAATTTGTTCAAGTAGTTTATTTGAATCAAGTGTATCAAAACGAATATCATCATGAGTTATAATAAGATATTCTCCTTTAGATCTCTTGATAAAACTGGATATAGCACTGAAACAGTCCCATTCGTTTTTCGAATTGTCTATTACAATATATTCCGCATTATTTTTAAAAGTTTTTTTAAATTCATTATAGATAGATGTTGCTGCGGCAGCATCTTTAGCTAATGAAGCTAAACATAATTTGCTTTTTTTATTCAATTTAGTATTTGAGTTAAGAAAATAGTTTCTGTACGCGACTCCAATTAAATCAATATACATTTTTCAATATTTAGAATTAGGATATAAAATAATATTACGAGAATCTATTTATATTTTTTGTGATTACTTGGAATTTTGTCAGTTACCTCCGACCGTGCCGCAGGCTTGGGATAGCATGAATCGCTCAAATCGGTTGGTCTAGGAGGCTCTTAAAGCGTCCCCCAGCTATATTTTTTCGAGCCGATTGTCTTCTTTTTCTTGCTCTTGGATGTATCGGCGCACTGGTGCTTCGTTCTTTCCTAACGTTGACACCCGATATCCCCTAGCCCAAAAGTGATGCCCTACGAAGTTCCTCCTCCGTCCGGCATTTATCCGGGCTATGTGGATCTCACTCTTCCCCTTAAAATATCCCATCACCTACGCCAACGAATACTTCGGCGGCACACTGATTAGCATTTGCACATGATCCATCATCAGATGACCCTCTTCGATCCTGCTATCCTTCTGCCCGGCCAGATCGCGAAAGATCCCTCCAAGCTCTCTTCATAATTGCCTACAGCACCTTCCTTCGGCACTTCGGGATACCCACCACGTGATACTTACACTCCCAAGTTGTATGCCTGAGGCTTTCGTATAACTTCATGTATGTTTTCTTTAGTAAACTTTGGGGTGTAACGATCAGAGACTCCGAGCGACTCCCGGAGCTGACAAACTCAGTGGTCCTCCAGCTAAGCTGGATACATTCATATTGAAAATACGTTTTTTATTTAAGAGTTTATGCACAATTGTATACCGTCCACTAAGTCTATATTAGCTCTCCATTGAGTATGATCAAATAAACTATCACAATTAATTCTGCTATCAGTAACATCCCAACTTGGCTTAAATTCAAAATCGAGCAATAGTTTTTTCTTGGTGATTTCTTGAATTATTGAAAAAACATCGTTGACCTTATACGACTTTCCGTACCCTAAGTTATATAAACCTGTTAGCTTTAGATTAATTGCTAGGCATATCGCATTAGCAAAATCTTGGTAGTGAATAAAATCTTTTAATGCAGAACCATCACCCCAAACTTTAAGTAGGCTTCCTGTTTTTGCTGCTCTCAATGTTGCTGCTATTAGACCCTGGGGTTTATTGCATGTTAACTGAAAGCCGTAGGGGTTTGAAACTCGAAGAATCAATAATGGTATCTCAAAGGCATCAGCGAAATGACTACAAAGCTTTTCTGCAGCAACTTTGCCGCGACCATACCATCCAATTGGATTTGTCGTGTCGCTTTCAAGACTAGCACGTCCTAAAGCATTACCATAAACCGTACCTGCAGATGATAGAAAAATAAAGAGAGGCTTCGGTTTAGATGTATCTTTTATTATGTTTAGCACCTCAGCTAAGTATGGTAGATCATTCTTCCATTCGATGCCAGGATGAGTCTCAGAAATAAGTGGTACCGAACTCCATGCAGTATGAATAATCACTGATGCGCCCTTGAAAAGATCAGATTCAACCGCATCATTGTGACTAATATATCCATCACCAGAAGTTCTCGATATCTTTACTATATTTCTAAAGTTGTCCTCCACAATCTTGCTAATAGACTGAGCAATTCGCCCCCTCGCACCAGTAATAATGATCGATTCTGAGGACTTGTCGCAATATTTCTCATCGACAACTGTTCGTATATCATTCCTAGACATGTTCAAACTTTTTTAAGATTTCTGAAGTATATTTTTTCATATCGAATACTTCAGTTGCGAACTTTTTTTGTATTACTCCAATACGTTTTCTTTCATTTTGGTTTATAATTAGTTCATATATTTTTTCAGCAGCTTTATCAATATCAAGGTATGGTACAATAGTACTAGAAACTTCATCTGATGTATTAAGATAATCCGCAGTTCCGGATGCCCCCTTAAAACATACTAATGGGAGTTCATGCATCATTGCCTCTATTGAAACAAGGGGCAAGGGATCTAATCTTGAACTTAAATAAAAGATATCAGCATTTTGATATGCAATAGCGAGGTTTTTTATGTGATTAATAATTTTAACATATTTTTCTAGATTTGATTTTTTAATGTGTTCTTTGAGAAAAATCAAATAATCCGATGGATAATGCGGCAACAGATCACCTATCCAAATAAAACGAAAATTGGCACTTGGATATTTTTTGAGAATTAATTGAGCAGTTAATATGAATAGATCAACTCCTTTTCTCGGTTCTATCGATCCCATCCCAACAATTACACATGATTTAGGGTCAATTCCATCACGATACGCATCAGCGATTTCTTTCTCGTCATTTTCTAACGATGTTGTGTTTGTCGGAGATGGTATCAACCCTTGGGGTGAAATAAAAATATGATCCCCTTCCAGCGTTTTATCATTATCTACCACATCATTTAACACTAATGAAGATGGGTAAATTACTGCATGTGATTTATCATGGATTAATTTAAAGACCTCCGAACAATTGGCATAACTATAAAATTCATGAACAAGCGTAACGATAGGATTATTATTTTCATGAATAATAGGTATTGCTTGATAACTACATAGTGAGTTAACAATTGCCAGCGAAATATTATTTTGGTTAAGTAGATTTTTAAAACGATATTCGAAATCTGATTGTGTATTATCAATTACTACATATGGCATTTTAATTTCATCTAGATAATCTTCTAAAGGACCTGCTTTAAGTGCAACGACAAGAACACTCTCAGTTTTTCTAATTTGTTTTGCCAATTCAATGCCTAATATTGGTGCTCCAGACCTAGATAGCTCGTGTAGTACCAACATGTATTTGTAATCACCATTGCTTGATATTTTTAAGCCTAAGGCGGAGTCTGCTCCTGCTCCTGCTTCTCTCTTTTGGGCAGCATGTTTGTTTTTTATTGTGAGAATATGGGCATGCTGCTTATTTGTTTTTTCTTTCTTATAATTGAATATATAATAATGCAATCTAGGTGCGACCAACCACCAACCAGAGATTGCATCCATTTCTGAGACTTTTTCCTGTTGCTGCCCAACACAATTACTTCCATTACCGCCATCTCTATTTTCTTTATTTTTTGAATTATTATATTTTCTGTTTGGCTTTCCAAAATAACCATTTTTTATTATATATTTTTCTCCATCAAATGGTTTTTTTATTTCTTTTAAAAAAATATATATTGAATAAAATATTCTCATTATGCTGAATTATTTAATTTTATCCTGACTTGGTCGCGGTTCACCACGAATTGTTTCGTATATATAGTCGCAACTAGAGTCCCAATTCACAGTCTGGACTATTTCCGAGAAAACTTTTTTCCCGCAGACAGCAACGTAGGCGGCAGGTTCGCATACAGATGGCCCGCACAATTTGGTCAGTTGGCCAGAACCGGATATCAGGACTTCATTTTCCGAGTCTTCTGAGATCGTGATCCCAGGACGTACTTTTTCGAGCAATATGCGCACAAATGGAAATACCTTCCGAAGCATTGCTTCAAACTCACCAAGTGTCAGCTCTTTTAAATGGTAAGGATTTTCCCCATAAAGCATCGTCATCTTGGAATTAGGCGTAGACACGACGAATACACCATTCTCATCCAGTGTGCGGTGTATGTTTCTAAGGAACGCCTCTTGATCGGTGGCTGAGAGATGCTCGATGACCTCAAAGCAGGTTGCCAGTCCGAATGCCCCTTCGGGCAGCGAAGCCCCCAAATCTCCAACTCGTCGGAACTCAAGATTTGATGCCTTGTGCTTGCGCTTTGCCCATTCAAGAGCCGTTTCGCTGATGTCAACGGCGAGAACCTCCTCAGCTTCCAAGGAAAGGGCTGCAGCTCCGTAACCCGTTCCGCAGCCGAAATCCAATGCCCGTTTCCCATTTGCGAACTGCAGCGAAAATGCGTAGCGAGGCGCGTGCTCGTATGCCGTAAGCCGAGACCATGTTCCGGGAACATACCGCTCCTGCATGAAATGCATGAAATCGCTCCCGCTCGCGATTGCCAGCAATCCGGAAGATGGCTTGAAATCCGTATTGGTGCCATTTTTTATTAGAACATCGGGATACACCCCACGGATTTCGATGTCCGTAAATCTCAACTCTGTCAGCAGATGGCGCAGAGCTTGTGCAGAAAAATAAGTTAAGTGATAGGGCGGATGGTAGTACTCCCAATCCTTACCTTTCGACAGGGCTACCTCCCCTCTGACATTAGGTGTGGAAATCACCACTGTTGTTTTAGGAGTGATTACACCCCTGCTAAACAGGTCGTAGAAGATTTGGCGCGGAGAAGCCATATGCTCAATCACATCCATTAAGAGAATGAGATCATATGGAGATCCGGGAAGACCACCCACATTTTCGTATATTTGCGCTTTTCCGGAAAGTCGCCTTGATGCCTCTTTGCGAGCGTGAGATGATACCTCGATTCCAGCCCCCATCCATCCCCTCTCAATCACAGTCTTGAGATGACTTCCGTAGGCGCATCCGACATCCAGAACAGACCCCTTACCCCGCGTTCGCTCCAATTCATCGAGAAGTTGCTCGAATGTCCGTAATACCGGGCTCGTCTGCTCATCGTAGTTCGAATAGCCCCCAACAAGGCCTCCGCCAAAGTAGGAGGGATCATCGTACGCGGCGCGCAAGACCGTCTCGCTTGGCCTCGGATTCACAAAGTCGGAATCGCACCGCGGGCATCGCATGATGGCGCTGCCCTGCCACAGGAATGGCCTGGTTGCACCGAGTGCGTCACACACAGGACATGATACCTGGTGGATCTTCGCCGTTGCTGGAAGTGAGAATGTCCGATTGGAAGTTTCCACTTTCTCAGCGAGCGCCATCCACAGAATGGCAAGATCTTCGTCGCGATATTTGCGATCGAGCCATCCGGCGGCCCAGTTCACCACCCGGTTAAGAATCGGGTAGGACCTGCCTTTGTCAGCCATGCCATCGAGAACCGCCTGCGCAATCCCGGAGACGATGCCACCGCACGCATCCAGCCTCGTCGCATGAAATCCCGCCTGGCCGAGAAGGTTATCGATTCCATACTTAGTGAACCGTGTGAAATCGTAGGGGGATTCATGGCGCCTCCAAAACATAGGTGCTGTCAGGATCAGCCTTCCACCGGGTTTTAGAACCCTGGCAGCCTCTGCGATATAAAATGCGGGATCGGGCACGTGCTCCAGCGTTTGCGTGGAGAGAACTGTGTCGAATGTACCATCGGCAACCGGCAGAGCCTGCCCTGGCTCGATCAGCAGATCCAGATGCGTCCCAGCTGCCACTGCCACATCCGCGGCCGTGTATTGGTCAATCGCCGAACGAAAAAGCGCCTCATAAGGCTTACCTCCGCATCCATAATCCAGTAGTGAACCCCGAGCAAAAGGGACTGCGGCGTCCTTTAACCAGGCGTTTAGTTCCGAAAGAGTCAGGTAATGATGATTTGAAATATTCACTTTTTCGTCGCGGATACGCTGAAGCCCATCCAATTGATGTCGTATTTCCTGTGATTTTGTTGTTTTCATAAAATCTATTTTGTGGGTTTACGAATTTTAATTCTTACTTATTCTTTTGAAGATTATACTGATACACATCCCTTGGGGTTGCTTACTGGAAAACATTTGGGATTTATAGTCGTTAGGTAGGTTTGTGAAGTGCTGACCGGCGGCTGAAAATCGTGCTCATCTGCGCAAAATAGATCCCAGCCCTGCGGCCCAGTGCCATCTCAGGCTTCTCGATCATAAAATATATTAGACAGGTCAGGCCGCTGACAATCCCAAAATATACAGCCACCTGAACCGGCGTCCGCGTCCAGTTGCATCTCTTGCAGGAAAAAGACGGTAATCTGCCTCCCAAGCGGGTAGTGGACCATGTAAATGGCGAAACTCAACTATCCCAGCAATACCCCGATCGGATGAGACAACGCCCGGGATATCCATGTGCCCGAGTAAGAAAGCGACCATATAAGCAACGCCCAAACAAACACCCCAGAGGATGAGCTAACCCAAACGCTCAGACCACCGCTGCACAGTCCTGCCAGCATTGAACTCTTCATGATATAGAGAACAGCAAGCAGAAGAGAACTAACCTGAAGCCAGCTCATGAATCTAGCATTCACTTGTCTTCCTGAGGAGTAGAGCCCGATGTACAATGCCATTCCCGCAACGAATTCAAACAGACTGGACATCGGATTTATATATACTAGGCCGTGCTGATTGCCGCTGGTCATTCCCGAAAAGGCCGGGAAGCCGGCTGCAATGCAACTGCATCAGAACAAGAAGTCCGAGCGCTGCAGCGAGGTTCAGGCTTTGGTAGCAGGTTACTGGTAGGCCGAAAGATCCCCTCATGTGGTGCGCGACAATACACACCGCTGCAGCAAAGCGGATGGATGTCAGGGATTTTAGAGCTGCGGCCTACTCAATGTATGTCGATTTACACGAACTTGAGGCGGCGTGCGGCAAAGATAACCATTCTCGCGAGGATCACTCCACTTCTCCAACGCTGTATGTTAGTTTCTCCGTAGAAGCGTTCCTTGTATCTGATCGGTATGTCCATGATTTTCAGGTTCTGTTTGTCGGCCCCAAAGAGTAGATCGAAATCCCCGAATGGATCGAAATCCCCGAAGTAGTTCCTGTTCCTGTCGATCTTTTCATAATCCTCCCTCCAGAGAGTTTTTGTGCCGCAGAGGGTATCCTTCACGGGTTGCCCGAGCAACCATGAGAAGATAAGGCTGAATCCCTTGTTAGCACAGAGATTGGCAAACCGCATCGCCTCGCGATCCATGGGATAGACCAATCGTACCCCATTGGCAAAATCAGCTTTTCCGGAAGCGAGCACTTCGATGTATTTGGGGAGTTCTTCAGGAGGCATCGTCAGATCGGCATCCAGAATTGTCACGATATCCCCGGTAGCCACGCGGAAGGCCTCGATCACGGCGTTGCCCTTACCCTTCCCTGTTTGGCGCATCTTCACGATACGGCCATTGGCAAATGTGTCCGGAATGGCAGAAATGACCTCCCAAGTGTTGTCTTTGGAGTGTCCCTCGATTAAGATCAACTCCGTTTCCGCACCCAATCTCGGAACACGCTCAATGGCTTGGGCGATACTTCCCGCCTCGTTGCGGGCAGGCACCACCACTGAGACCCGGTTGGGATCACGCCGGGAAGGCGTGCCCTTTCGCCCTATCAAGAAAATACTCAGGCATGCCCAAGTGGCCAAGGGAGAAGCCCAGCGATTCACAAACCTCGAGAGAAATCCAAGAGGAAGCGGCAACAGAATCTGACCGAATGACTTGAAAATTTCCCAATCAGCCAAGGCGCAAAGATTGATAACATCCTTGCGGGAGAGCCAGCTGGATATTGGCCTCGGCGCCGCAAGACCAAGTGCTCTAGCCATCTCTAGGAATGGATACCAGAGGGTGTTGTAGATATTAATAATAAGACGGGTGCCGCGGTGGGATACCCTATGCAGGCTACGTAACAGCTGCTCCACATCGGCCGCTTCATTAAGAGTATCTGAAATGATAATTACATCGAATGGTCCATCCTCTAACTGAAGGCTTTCACCTGCACTCACCCTGAGGTCCAGTTCAGGATGCAGTCTACGTCCGCGAACTACCTGCTCCGGAGAGAGATCTACGCCGACGCGCCTCTTGGCCTTGATCTGGGAAAGCAGCTCTCCCACACCGCAGCCAACCTCAAGAACTCTTGATTCAGGACTGATCAGCAGGTTGTAACGATGGGCAAGCAATGACTGATAGTAGCTAGAGAAAAGGCTTTTTTTAGGTTCCTTCCCATAAAACGATGTAATTTCGGCAAGGTGATTCTTGCTAATATCTTGAGGAAGATAATGATGTGAAGTATTCATTGCTTTTTAAGCGTTATTAGCAATCTTGCAGCAAAGAATGAGGGAAAAAGTCCTAATATTTTATCCATCGCTTGAATTGAAGGATAGAGTTTATCCAGGTATAACTGGGGTCCACTGAATCCACCCGTTCCCCAGTAGGCAAACGAAGTGATTTCTTCAATTGATTGAATGCTCCAACCCTCAAGGAGTTTGGGAAGTTCGCGATTCTTGAATATCCGATGTGCGGAGGCCTGCGCAGCAAAATATCGGTTAGATTCGGGTTGGCTCATATCAGCGATTGCAGGCGAGATGGCCACATCAAATCCCACTGGCTCATGGTGGCATCTCCCATAGACCAATTTCCCAAGAAGACTCATAGCTGGCTCCATGATGATGAGTTTGCCCTCGGGGACAAGAACCCTTCTGGCTTCTGCCAGCGCGTTGGCCGGATGCTCCAGGTGATGCCAGACATCGAAGAGTATCAGGTTACTGACGGACTCGTCGGAAAAGTTCAATCCATAGATACTCTCCACCCGATCTAGCCAAGGATTGGGAAAAAGGTCCGAGGTAATGCAGTCTGGGATGAATTTTTTGATGTTTCCCATCCCGGAACCCACCTCCAATTTGACCCCGGCAAGTTGGTAATCCACTTGTCCGGCCATGAGCGAATAGAAATACCCATACGCTTTTTGAAGTGAAGGCTTCTTGTCCCATGAGATCCTGTTCTCTTGGATCTCCCGGTTGTGCTGTTCCAGCTGATCTTGCGCTCTGGTTATCATGGATGCTCAAGGATGACGTTCATGCTGGCTCCGTGTGGTATGGAGGCCTCCAGGCTGCTGTCCAGAGTCACCGGGCGTCCAGAAACCGTCCGGCAACAGTAATTCAGGCTTCGAAGGATGGAGAGTACTTCTCCGAACGACCTGCCACGCTCCGCAAAAATGTATGGCGCAAACTCCATCATCATCGTGGGGTGCCATTTCGCAAGTGTCTCCATCGCGCCCTCAAGTACGCCGACCTCATAGCCATCCACATCTATCTTGATAAAGTCCACCTTCTCCAGTCTGGCCCCGGTCACCCAGTCGTCGAGCCGCACTGACTCGGCACCCGACAGGGGCTGGTATCTTCCGCCGTGATCGGGATGGATCTCCACATCACCTTCGTCCTCGAGCGACCAGCTAGAAGGGATAGCCGCCGGCTTATCCCCGCTTGTTGTGCCAACGAGCAGGGCCTGAACGGCCTGCACCCGCGAAGCTATTGTCGGGTTCAGCGCAAGGTTACGCTCCAGCTTTCTGAAGGCGTAGTCGGTGGGTTCAAAGGCGATGACTCTTCCTCCAACCCCGGCCAGACGCGCAAGCGGCAGAGTGTGGGCCCCTATATTTGCCCCGATATCAAGGACCGTCGACCCCGGCTTTACATTCCGGCAGTAGTCCCTGAGCGTTCCCGGTTCGAAACCTCCCTGAAGAAAAATAGCGAAATCGATCCCTTGCCTCAGATCGAGTTCCCAATATAAACCACCCCTTCGGAATATGCCCTTATCAGCCTTTCCAAAAACCCCTCTTGTGGCCCTCGCTATACGGGATAAAAAAGCAGCTGTTGCAATTTTAGTCTTTGTGTTCATAAAGCCGTGGTGTGTTTTTCTTTTGCGATCAAACCGTGATGACAAGTTACTACCGCCTGCACTAGCTAATCATTTTTTCCCACTGGAAACACCACTCTCCGGTGATCCCACTCCTGCGCACGGTCGTCGGTGACAAGGGCCACCCCACCTGCTTGACAAATCCCCACCCCGATTTTCTCGGTCTTGGGATCAAGTTTGATCTCCGCAGTAAGATGCTCAACAGGATGAGTCCTTAATGTAATTTGCGGAATAGATATCATGTTATTACCGATGATGGTGCCATCTGCCGCGAGCTGATGAATAAAGATCGAGAGCTCCCCGGTGGAAGTGCCGTTCAGAAGTTCAATGTAGGCTGTTACTTTGAGTGTTCCAGCAGTAGCCGCGCAATCCAGGCGATGCACCCTCACCACCCCACCGAAGTCCATCGGCTTCTTGGGTGTAGCAATCGAGGGGGGATCCTCAGGAACTTCGTTTGTGAGAAAGTGTGAACGCTCGTTTACTCGAAGAAAATCCTCTCTCCATTCGCGGCTGACGATAAACTTTCTGGCGGACTCATCAAATGCATCACCGTCAGTGATTCGCAAGCATCGAGTCCTTCCGCTCGAATAAACCAGCTCTGATCCGTTGGGTGGCGGGTTCTGAGCAAGCCACCAAGCAAGCGCCCGCAGCTCACCTGCGAATGTTGCCGGAAAATCTGCCTTTGACCCTTCCGGCGGGGCGGTGAAAACCACTAAGTCTGCTCCGGTCACTGCGCTCAGTCTGATTGACGGCTCGGACTGCCAGTTGATGGGTCGTAAAATCGTTGGCTCCGTGCAGTTATCCTTGCCGGCCTTCAGCCGTTTGAACTGATCAAGAAGGCATGCCTCGAATGCGGCGACCCCGGATGAGTCGCTTGTCGAATAGATAACTGGCGCACGGAAATGTGACGTCTGCGCAGGGCTCACAAGCCTCTGAATAATCCCGGGAAGCTCTCTGTGTTGGCCGGAAAAAAGGCTGTATCCGCAGAGGTGATGCGCCGTTAGTTTATATCCAGGAACAAGAAGAAAAAAGAGCAATCCTGCGGGAGGGAGGCAAATAGCCGACTTGATCAAGAAGCCCGATCGCCGAAGCAACGCCGTGAGGAGAGGCAGCGCATACACTGCGGAGACAAGTACGAATGGGAAAAAATATCTCACCTGCTTGAAGTGTGTAGCTTGGTAGCAGACTAGGACTCCAAAAATCATCACAGCCGCTGCAAGTGCAAAATCCCATCCTTCAATAACGGAGAAGCGAAGGGGCCTGCCACACATTTTGCCCACTACGTATCCACCCAACAGAAATACAAGGATTGTCATTACCGGGAGACCAATCACATTTGTGAAAATACCGAAGAAATCATCTCTTGCGTACACATCCGCCCCAGTCGATTTCAACTGGCGAAGCGCCTCCTTCCCGAAGAGGATGTTTTCTTTCGAAAAGTACTCAGATTTGACCGACACCCACGCAATGAACAAAATGCATGCACCTGCTGCTGCTAGCGGCATCAATAACTGGCCTACCCCTCTGCGCCCCCTTTTCGGCTCGCGGCCGATTCTGACGGTCAGGAGTACGGCCCAGCACCCGATGAGCATCGTGTAGATGAGAAATCCAGCCGGTTTGATTAAGGGCAGAAGGAGTCCAATGAAGACCCCACATACAAACCATCCGTATGATCGCCGGACGGCAGCAAGCAAAAAGACTCCAGCTGCTAGGGCCGCCACTGAGGCGAAAAACGCATCAACCATGCCCCAGTAGTATCGGAATTGAAAAACGTCGGTCATCTCAAACTGCCAGAAGAGCGGCATCGAGCAAAAGGCGGCCGTCAGGATGGCATGCTCGACTCCGACTATCCCAGTGGCAAAGCCAGCGATCAGAAGCGCAATAACAAATAGGGCGGCAGACATAACGACAGACCGAAAATAGAATCTCCTGTAGTCGGTCTCATGCCCTAATGGTGCGGTTACCAGGACGGTCCCCGGCGGTCGTACAGAGGGGTTCAGATTAAGCGGATTGAATGGTTTTCTTGCGTCAACTGCATGCCAGAAGGAGTGAGCTTTTTGAACGTATGTTTGTTGATCCCATAGCGGCGGGACAACGCATCTCTGTGAAGCATGCCAGGTCAGGGTCCCAATCAGGATCAGCCAGAGCGCCAGAATACCGTATGCGGATAGAGAGCACCTGTCCATAATGCGAATACTTGGTGCAGCATCAGACTTTGAATTATTACTCAGGATTTTATATGGTTTATAGTTACAGCCGTCGCAGGGGTTATTTCTACGGTTTTTTTACTTTATCTCCACTCATATCCTTGGTGACAGATAAGGGATGTTCATTGTGATGAGTACTGTCTAAACTGGTTCTATTTTCCCCGATATCCCTTTCGTTTCATTTGAGGCTAGCGGTGGTTCCGCTCCAATACCTCATGGCGATTATCTAACATTTCTATTCGGGATTGGTGAATGAGTAGGGGGGGCATATGTCGAGAGCTTATTAGAAAACGCGGAAGCATTTGGTTGCAGCTAGTAGATATGTGAGCTAAACGTTGGCCACTAAAGCGCCCTTCCCTAATTCATCAAGACACGCTGCCGCCCTTGGCTATTACTGTAGGATAAAGAAGGCCACTGTTGGGAATTTGAATGTATCTCAGCCAGAGCTTTTGCATGACAGCTGATTAGGCTGACCTGCATCACAAGGGAATTCAATCTGTTATCAGAGAGATTGCAGAAATTTCCCCGCCCCTCCTCCTCGCACCTTCATCGAGCTAGTAGCGCACTATGCACCAAATGGCCCTAAAACCATCCTTCCAATTGATTTTTTTACCCTCGGCATAGGTACGGCCGTGGTAGGAGACCGCGACTTCATAGATGCGGATGCCTTTTCTGGCCAATTTGGCGGTGATCTCAGGCTCAAAGCCGAACCGGTTCTCTTCAATACTTACTGACTGCAAGATCTCCCTTTTGACCGCCTTGTAGCAGGTCTCCATGTCGGTGAGGTTGAGGTTGGTGAACATGTTGGAGAGCAGGGTCAGGAACTTGTTTCCCAGGGAGTGCCAGAAGTAGAGGACCCGGTGTTCT
>JACCDV010112241.1_pt1 | contig 16435 bp, 13 predicted proteins | sample 7446131 | NCBI WGS metagenome assembly JACCDV01 (sample SAMN15323448, study PRJNA562643) | freshwater metagenome | isolation source: river surface water | place: USA:Blue River Watershed | collected 2017-08-17 | reverse complement strand
GCTCCCATAATATCGTACTGTTCATTTGGAAGATCGGCGGGAAATTCGCTTACATAATCTTTAGTTGCTTCAATTATTTCTGCTCCGGGATATTGAGAAAATATAGCTGCTTCAATAATGGGTCTAATTTTTTTATTAACTTTTATAAAAAATTTAATACCTTCTTTAGAAGACGCTATTTCAATAGAAATTTTTTCTTCAAATTGTCCCTCAAACCATTTTTTTTCTGGCTTTATTCCAAAGCTATATATCTGATAAAAACTTGCGAACACTTGTTCCATTGCTTTAGGAAATATCTCGCTATCTCGCGGAAATTTAATTTCTCAAATCATATAGTTAATACCCGCGGCAAATTTCGCTTGAGATTCATCCAGCCACCAATTTTGAAAGAAAACTATTAAAAATCTTAAAAATAAAAAAGAGCCGATAACTGCTATCGTCCCTAAAATTACATTAATAATATATCCTTCTAATCCTGTAATGAACTCCATAATTTTATTATAACTTAAGCCCGTAAGTTCCGCGACCTACAAGAGTAAATCGAGGGTCTTTAATAAGCTCGTTATGAACGGTGGGTGCATGACTTCCAATTTTTTTTGCGATTTCTGTAAAATGTTGAGGGGTTCTTTCTTTTTTAAGAAAAGCAAAAGCTTTGGCACGCACTGTTTTGGGGTTTATCTCGTCCCATTCTGTAAGGCCAAAATCACCATAAGGACCGACTCCAAAGCGTTTGGAAATTGAGAGTAGCCCTACAGCGATAGTTTCTTGCATATTGCGCAAAGCTGTAATAGAGCGAAGCATCTCGTCAAATTGTTCAACTTTTTGAAAACTATTTGTAATTTCGTTATGCATGACCTCCATTTCTTTTTTTGCATCATCATTTACATACCAAAAACTATAAAATGTGTTATTTTCTTTGCAAAAAAAGGGATGGCCTAATGCTTGAAAGACGAATCCGGCCTGATTACTAAAAACATCCGTATTATTCGTAGATTTAGCGAGAGAGTGAATCTCTTGCATAAGAATATCATTTTTTCTTAATCCGCCAGTCGCAGTTAGGTGTTTTTCGGCAAAATTTTGAAGAATAAGCGCCTCTTCAAAATCAGCAACTATTTTTTTAATCTTTGAAATAGCCTGTTCCTCTAGTTGCCGTACTCTTTCGCGAGTAATATCATATTGAGTTCCGAGGGTTTGTAAAGTGTCAATTTTAGGTGACGCAAGACCAAACCGCTTGGTTAAAATGTCGGCACTTCGTGTATCAAGACAAGCATTTTCAAAAAGTTGTTCTATAAAATTTTCTAAATTTAAGTTAGAGAGATACATACTTTTTTATAGTACAATCTTTTGAATCGTATGTCAAACTTCCCGCCTTAAGTTTTTTAGTAAAAATTATTATTTATAATTTACAATGATCATATCTCCTATTCTCATATTGCTTTCTCTAACTGTTCCAGCGGCAACTTCTAATACCATATCCACTAGCGATGATGGATAATAAATTATAAGCTCGTCATTTAAAGCGCTTGGCTGTGGCGATGCATTTTCTGACCAGCCGATAATTTGGTTTTGAAATATCCAAATAATATCTATAGGAAATTGCATATCCTTCATCCAAAAATGAGGTATGTTGGGTAAATCAAAAATAAAAAGCATGCCGCTTTTTTCAGATAACGATTTGTGACCAATAAGTCCGCGCCTTTTTTCTTCTGCATCGTCAGCGATAAAAACAGTAAAAATATCTTCATTAATTTTTACTTCAGCAAGCTCAGTGTGACTTTCTAAAATAAGCACAGGTTTATAAATAGGACGAGCTTGATAAATAAGCCCTGCGATAACAAAAATAATAAACACCGCGACAATGGTCGGCATAAGACTACTTTTCATAAAAATAAAAACTTTTTTATACTTTTTGTTATTTGTTTTTTTATCTATTAAATAAATTAATTATTTACAAATTTTTCTAATCAAGTATTTTGTTTCTTCAACATCCGCTATTTGTACAGTGTTTATGCCAGTTTTTACAACTGCAAAATCGTTTCCTCCTTTATAAAGAGCGTCTCCCACATAAGCCATTTTTCTAACAGGAATAGATAATCGTTTTTGAACCTGTCTTATGCCGTATGCTTTGTCAATCCCCTTTTTCGTCACATCTATGGAAGTAAGTCCGCCGAGACGCACTTCAAATTCAGGTAAATATTTTTTGAGAGCTTTTTTAAGCTTAGGGCGAATATCTTGTTTTTGGTTCCATTCTTCTTTGTCTACAAGGGGTGCTTTTTGTCCTAGGGCTGAAAAAGTGATTTGACTTTCCCTGTCTTCTATAACTTTACCATAAGTCTTATTTGGCTTTATATATTGCGTATCTTGAAAGGCTTTTTGAAAAGCGTTCATAATTTGTGTTTTTTCTTTTTTTGTTAAAGCATTTTTGTAAAGCAAAGACCATTTCCCTTTAGTATGTGTATACATTCTCCCTCCCGATGTAGGAAGAACAAAAAGATTTTTAAGCTTGTCCTTAGAGCAGCTTAGATAGTTAAGAAATTGTTTTTTAAATTGCGGATAATCTCCTCCTCCTATTACAACTACGGGAATTTTATCAAGAAGTCTACATAAAAGAGTTGCCATTTCTTCATCAATATCATGTTTGCTTGTAGTAAGCGTGCCATCTAAATCAAAAGCTAAAAGTTTTTTAGTCGAAAGCATGGCGGCCGCCTCTTCAAGTTTATGTATCTTTTTATAATTATTGATTAACCATGAGCTAGATTGTATTTTGCCCCCATATCCAACATTAAAAATCATTTTACAGCTAATTCTTTCGCATACTACTACTTCTGGGATATTATCTTTGTACCTATCTCCTCCATTGATAAAAAGATTGGGTTTTAATTCCTCAAGTTCTCGACAAACACTCATATCACTTGTCCCTTCTTTGTGGCTTGTTAAGACCACGCGATCGACTCCAGCAATAGCCTCAATAATTTCTTTACGCTCATGTTCTGGCATAAAAACATAGCCCTTCTTATTTTTTAGCCAGTTATCATTATTAAGAATAACAATTAATTGATGAGCCATTTTTTTAGCTTCCTGAAATAAACGAACATGCCCTATATGAATTGGGTCAAAGCCTCCGCTTACAGCGGCAATAATTTTATTTTTTGATGATTTTTTTGATTCTCCCATATTTATCTTGATAACGGATAATATCTTCTTCTTCGACTTTACCAAAAGCTATTTCTAAAACTTGCGCATTAGTAATGCCATATATTCTATGTTTTTCTTTCTTGTTGATTTTAATAAACTCCTCTTTTCTTAAAATTGAAAAGGCGTCTTCTTTCTGAACACGAATTCTTCCTTTGAGCACAATCCATATTTCGCTCCTATTTTGATGACTTTGTAAACTCAATTCTTCTCCTTTGTGAATAAAAAGCTTTTTGAGCCAGTAAGCATTCGAATATTTCTCTAAAACTAAATATCCTCCCCAGGGTTTTTTAACTAATTCATGGGTTGTGCGATATATGGATTTATCTAAATTTTGCATAATTTTAGAACATTAAGAAGCTCTTTTATTTCTATAGTAGCTACACCAACCACTTTATCGGCTCCGCCATAATATATAAAAAGCGTTTTATCGATTAATGCTGTGCCACAAGGAAATACCACATTTGGGACCTCTCCTATTTTTTCGTAAATAGTTTCTGGCTCAAAAATAGGATAATCAGTGCGGCTAATAATTTTTACAGGATCTTGTAAGTCGGCTAATATTGCTCCTACACGATATACTCCTTCTTCAGAAACTCCGTGATAAAGTAGTATCCACCCACTTTCAGTTTTAATCGGCGGGCCAGCAAGACCAACTTTTTTAGAATCCCACCACCCTCGCCTCGGCATTATCCAGCGATATTCCTCAAGCCAGTTTTTTTCGTCAAAATCTAAGGTTTTATGAAAAGAAAGATCAATGTCATCTCCAAGACGATGAATAATTACGTATTTTCCTTTAATTTTTTCTGGAAACATAGCTGCATCTTTATTATCTAAATTAGGTGGGGAAATAAGAATAGGTTTAGCCCACTCCCATTTTTGATTTAAAAAATCCTGCTCCATGATCCATGTTAATGCTACTCTTGGTGGATTTACGCCATCAAAGGCGGTGTAAAACATATAAATTTTATTTCCGACCTTTATGAGCCTGGGATCCTCTGCTCCCGAGTTACCGCCTGGTTGAAGTTTTTGTTCAAATGGCTCTCTAGGAATATAGACGGGTTCTGGAGAGCGATAGTCTATGTCAATGCCGTTTTTGCTTGTGGCATATCCACAAACAGAAGTATTGTCTTCTGACATCGCTCGATATAATAAATGTACTTTATCTTTAAGATAAATCGCCCCGGGATTGAATGTTGCTTTTGCTTCCCAAGAATGGCTAGTTATCGGGCTAATGATAGGGTTTTCTTTGGCTCTATTTAATTTTGTAAAGATTATTTGTTTTTTTACAAATTTATCAATAAAAGCAGGCAAATTAATAAAGGCAACTGAGCAAGTAGTATCAGATGATCCATAATGCAAGTGAAGCACATTTTCTTTTAAGATTACTCCAGATGGAAAAACAATATTGGGCGATATGCCATATTTTTCATAATATTCTTCAGCAGAAAAAATGGGAAAATCAGTTTTAGCAATAATTTTAAAAGGATCTTTTAAGTCTAATAATGCAGCTTCGATGCCAAAATGCCTCTTAGAAGAAAAATAATCTTTAATGTAAGAGTAAAATAAGAGCCAGCCGTATTTTGTTTTTATAGGAGGAGCACCAACTTCAATGTGGTCTTGTGTTTGCCGCTGAAGAGGCAAAGAATGCTTATCAAGATTCTTGTACCATTTCTGCCAATAAGATTCTTGCCACATGTTTTCTTCTTCTTCAAAAGAAGCCAAACATATTTGAGATGGAGGCCTATCAGTGTTTACTGTTAAGATAGCCCACATTTTCCCATTAATTTTTTCTGGGAAAAGAGTCATTGCTTTCGCGTTAAACGGGGTAATTAAATGTTTTTCTTCAATTTTTTCTAGGTCTTTGCTAATAGCTAATCCTACTTTTATATTTTCTGCTTGAAAGGGCCACCCTCCAAGAGCAGTATAAAAAATATAATATTTATTATTAATTTTCACTACACGCGGATCTTCGCAACCAAACTTTTCCCACTCGTGTTCAGGAATAATGAACTGTTTGCGATTATAAAATTTTAATCCGTCTTTGCTCTCTGCAATACCAATGCTAGAGGCTTGAAGTTTTGTTCTCGCCGTATTGTGATAGTATGGCAAAGAAATGGCACGATAGAGGAGAAGCGTTTTATTTCCTTTTTGGATAGGGCAACCATTTAATACAGCGCCTGCTTCCCAAAACTGGTTTTTATTTGGTTTTAATACTGGGTTATCTTTAAATCTTTCAATAATCATTTTATTTTTTTCTTAAATTTTTAACTTTAGATTTAGTAAGTTTTAGAGAGACTTGTTTTGTAGATGTAAGTTTATTTAAAAATTCTTCTATATTTGCGTAGGCTACGCCAATATAGCTATCTGAAGCGCCATAATAAACTAAAAGTTTATCGTCTTTTATCATTGCTCCTGAGACATAAATAACCCCCGCCTTAAAGCCATTATTTTCATAATATTGATCTGGCTCAAGCACTGGCTCTAATGAGCGATGAAGAATTTTTGTAGGATCTTTAAGATCAAGCAACATAGCTCCTAATTTATATTTACTCAAATCATCGTCCATCGCATGATAAAAAAGAAGCCAACCTTTATTTGTTTTAAGTGGTGGAGCGCCAACGCCCCTAACCCATTTTTCCCAGCCATTTTTGTTTTGATTTTTACCGTTATAATAGCTTTGAATATATTCGCCAGGTTTAAATTCAAGACTATCGCGATAGGTAATGGATATTTGGGGGCTAATGCTGTGTAAAATAGCATATTTGCCATTAATTTTTTCCGGAAAAATTACCCAATTTTTATGAACTTCCCCAGGAACAGAAATTAAAACTGGTAATTTCCATTGCCATTTTTTTTGCAAAAAATCCTTAATTTTAATTGAAGTTAAAGCTACCCGCAATCCATCTCCACAGGCAGTATAAGTCATAAAAAATTCATCTTCCTTGCCCACGCGCGTAAGACGAGGGTCTTCGCATCCCCCAAAACTACCACCTGATGCAAAAGAATAATAACTAAAAGCTGTTTTTACGGCGCGATAGTTATAAATTGGATAGGCTGATCGCTCATCAATCATAAAGCCGTCGCTAGAAGCGGCATGCCCTAATCGTGAAATACCATCTTCTCCAATGGCTCGATAAATAAAATGAATTTTGTTTTTAAGAAAAATAACTCCTGGATTAAATACCTGCCAGGCCTCCCAGCTATTGTCTTCTTTAGGAGAAATGATGGGGTTCTCTATATACTTATTAAAAATAGAAAAATTTGATTTATTTGATTTAATGGTCCTTTTTTTTCTTTCTGGTTTTAATAAAGAGTCTTTCTTTTTTTTAGTCCGAGCGACAGCCTGTACCTTATTTTTTTTATTACTAACCCTAGAAGATTTTATAATAATTTTCTTCATATTTTTTAATTATATAAAATATTAATAATAATTTACAATTTACGATTTTAAGGAAGCTGGCGTTCTTGGAAAACTGCCTATTATTTTTTAATAAAAGTGCCGCCGGTCGGAGTTGAACCGACACGGATTACTCCACACGATTTTGAGTCGTGCGCGTCTGCCTATTCCGCCACGGCGGCATGCCCTTATTAGAGTATGTTACTTATAAATACTGGTCAATTATTTCTTTTATAATTTCTATCAAATAAACACCGTTCATATTTTTATGATTGATCGCTTATAAAAAAATACTATGCGAGACTTCTTAAAATCTGGTTTTTGTCGTGTTTTTTTATAAATATTAGTTTTTTGTAAGCTTGCCTAGCTATAAATATTTTTTAAATTAAGTTTTTTATTCATCTGTATTAGGCGCGATAATAATTGTAGATATGGCGGGCGGTATAATTTTTTTTATAAACAAAAAACTTAATGCGCCAATCAACATGCCTGCCAATAAAGCTGATCCCCAACATACTCCAGCAACTACCCTTGCTATTCCAACAAGAATCACTAATAAAGATGCCGCAATACCAGATTGTTTATTTATAAAAATAAAGGTAAGCGCGATGGGTATCAAAAAGGCCATATGCTCTGATATCAGGCCACTTGTAAGAGAGTGTGGTATTATTGGCGTAACATTAAAAACTTCAAATGGGCGAGGAAAATAAAAAAATTTATGAATTACTGCAGTAATAAGTCCGTGCGCCATAATAGAACTAATTACCGCAATTGAAAAATAATAAAACTTTAATTTAAAACTTCTAATATAGAATATTGTTGTTATAAACCAAATTATAATAATCCACGGCAAGATAGAGCCTACAAAAATTATAATCAGTCTTAAAAAAGAAGATTGACTAACTATTTCAAAAACAGCTTTTATCAAAGATTCCTCAAGGGGAATTGGCATTTAAATATTACTTTCTAACATATGGCAAAAGCGCCATAAATCTTGCTCTTTTAATAGCTTCACTAAGTTTTCTTTGGTGTTTAGCGCAAGTACCAGTATGTTTTGGATCTATAATTTTTGCCTGACCTGAAACAAACCGTTTTAATAAATCGGCATCTTTGTAATCTATGTCTATAAAATTGCGTGAGCAGAAAAAACACTGTTTATCCATTGAGAGTTAATTTTAATACTTTTATTATTAAAAAGGCAAGTCTTCAGGTTTAATTTCTCCATCATCTTCTATTTTAATAATAGGAACCTCTTCTCTGTCCTCGTTGTATTGTGTAGAATCATTGTTGCTATCTAAGGCCCCTTCTTCAGAAGATATATTATTAGTATTTTTTGCGGCAGAAGAAAAAGGCCTGGGTCCAAGCTGCATTTTCTCACCAATGATTTCAGTCGTTTTTCTTGTCGTGCCATCTTTACCTTGCCAATTTCGTGTTTGAAGCCTGCCTTCAATAAAAATCATGCCTCCTTTTGTTAAAAATTGTCCAGCAATATCTGCTTGCCTGCCCCATAAAACAACATTGTGAAATTCTGTAGATTGTTGTTTGGCGCCAGATTTATCATTCCATGTTCGATTAGTAGCAATACTTAAAGTGGTTACTCTATCGCCCATTGGCGTTGTTCTGATCTCTGGATCAGTTGTCAGTCTCCCCATAACAAATACTTTATTTAGATTCATGATTATTTTATTTAAGAATTTGTTAATAATTCTTTTAATTTTTCATCAAAGGCTACCTCATCTATATCGTTATTAGTCGATAAATAATTTTCTACTGGAATATTATCATTTGAGAGCTCTTTAATTAAGGGCAATTTGTCTGTTTGCGATAATGTGATTTCTCCGGTTACTTCGGCTGAGGTAGGGTGCTCTTCGCTTACTATGTTATTTACAACATTTATACTCTTAATATCTTCTTTGTCCTTCTGATTTCTCGTAAATCGAGGGCTTATTTTTCTTATAGAAGCAGTAACAATAAGGAATCTTAAAATGCCTTCTGCAAATTTAAGTTGTTCATCTATTTTGATAATCATTTCTGGCACCACCTCAAATGTTATTGATCCAAAAAATGCTGATGTTTGTTTTTTAATAGGGTAAGCAAGTTTAAGTTCAGTTAGCCTTCCCTCTGCAAGATTTTGAGCACCAATATGATTTAAGGACTTCAAAACCGTCTCTTTATCGGACTCTGTTTTTGCAAGATATGATATTGTATATTGTTTTTTGCCCTCGGTCATTGTTTCAAATTATCAAACGATTAGTCTTCTGTCAATTTATCTACTTCTGGCTCTGTAAGTTGATTAGGGCCAGATATAGATGACGTTTCTTTAACAGACGCTTCTTCAGCGGCTAAAAATTCATTTCTATAAGTTGCTCCGATAGGCAACAAGCGTCCGATAATAACATTTTCTTTTAATCCTCTAAGTTTATCTACCTTGCCTTCGCTTGCTGCACTAACAAGAATTCTCGCGGTCTCCTGGAACGAAGCCGCAGACAAAAATCCTTCAGATGCTAATGCTGACTTAGTAATACCAAGTAATAATTCTTCTGCTCGCGCAGGCTGTTTGCCTACTTTTTTTAATGCGCGATTAACTTCAAAAAATTTTGATTTATCTGTAACTTCTCCGGCAACAAAATCAGTATCACCAATATTAGTAACTTTTACTCTACTAAACATTTGCTTAATAATAATTTCAATGTGTTTATTATTTATTCCTGCTCCTTCTGATATATATATTCTTTGTATCTCTTGAATAATATAGCGATAAACTGCTTCTTTGCCTTTTAAGGCATAAAATTCTTTTAAATCAAAGCTTCCTTCTGATATAGCAGTTCCCTTATCTATAGTTTGACCTGTTTCGACGCGCAAAAAAATACCTCTCGGAAATTGATATTCTGCTTTTTTTTCTTTTTTAGACTTGCCACCGATTGCTTTTAGGCGCACTATGCGTAAATCTTGTTTTTCCTCAATAGAATCAACTACTGCGTCATATTCAGCAAGAACCGCTTTCCCCTTTGGTATTCGCGCCTCTAAAAGCTCTTCGATGCGCGGAAGACCTGATGTAATGTCAGCATGCGCAACACCCCCTGCATGTGTAGTACGCAGGGTAAGCTGTGTACCTGGCTCGCCAATAGACTGTGCGGCGATTATACCAACCGCTTCGCCCACTTTAATAAGTCCGCCGTGACCAAGGTCTAATCCGTAGCAACTTGAGCAAACGCCATGCAAGGTCCTGCAAGTTAATACTGATCTAATTTTTACCAATTCAGCATTTGAAGATTCTATTTCTTTAGCAACCAGCATTGTAATGACGTCTCCTGCTTTAGCGATTATTTTGCCATCAGATTTAACATCTTCTATAAGTACGCGTGAAAATATTCTATCAGAAAACTTATGCCCGAATTCATTGCCGTCATTACGCTTTATTTCTATTCCTTCCCTTATTCCGCAATTATCTTCTCTAACTATTACGTCTTGCGCAACATCAATCATGCGTCTTGTAAGATATCCTGCCTCCGCAGTTTTTAGAGCAGTATCTACTAATCCTTTGCGATTGCCGTGTACTGAATTAAAATATTGTAATGATGTGAACCCCTCCTTATAAGAGGAGGTAATAGGAAGATCTATGGTTTCTCCTTTTGGGTTTTTGACTAGTCCCCTCATTCCTATCATCTGATTTATTTGCTCCCAGCTTCCCCTTGCGCCAGAAGCGATAATTTTATAAACAGGATTCTTGATATCAAGTGATTTAGAAACAATTTTTTCTATTTGTGATTTAGTATCATGCCAAACTTCAATCGCCCTCACCCTTCTTTCTTCGTTAGTTAATAATCCTTCCTGGTATTGCGCGTTGATAGCATCTACATTTTTATAAGCCTTATCAAGTATTGCTTGCTTTTCCAACGGAATTTTTAAATCAGAGATACTCCATGTTATGCCTGAGCGCGTAGCATAATAAAACCCAAGTTGAGAAATTTTATCGAGAATATTGCTTGTTTGATCAAATCCGTATTTCGCTATTATATTTGCAAAAAATTGATTTAATTCTTTTTTATTTAAAGCATAATTAACATATCCAAAATCACTGGGAATAGATTCGTTAAAAATAACTCGTCCAACAGTAGTAATAAATTCTTTGCCAATTTTAATAGGCGCCCTGAGCCCTATTGTTCCAAATTCATAAGCAAGCTTTGCTTCATTTTGACTAGAAAATATTTTGATATCTTTTTGTGCATCACTTTCTTCTTCAGTTAGATAAAAAAGTCCAAGCACAATATCGTTCCATGGTCCTGGTACTGGACCGCCTGATGCTGGTTTTAAAAAATTCTTACTAGAAAGCATTAAATCCCTTGCTTCTTTTTGTCCTTCTTCAGTTAGGGGGACATGTACAGCCATTTGGTCTCCATCGAAGTCTGCATTAAAACCAGAGCAAACGAGTGGCGGAATTTGTATAGTAAGATCTTCTATAAGATTAGGCTTAAATGCTTGAATGCCAAGTCTATGTAATGTTGGCGCTCTGTTTAATAGCACATATCTATTTTGTATTACTTCTTCTAATATTTCCCATACTTCTGCTGGCCCAAGGTCTATAAGTCTGTTTGCATTTTTTACATTATGAGCAAGCCCTTTTGTTAAAATTTTACTAATAACAAATGGTTTAAAAAGCTCTAGTGCCATTTTTTTAGGAATACCACATTCATCATAACGAAGTTTAGGCCCAACTACGATAACCGATCTTCCTGAATAATCTACTCTTTTACCAAGTAAATTTTGCCTGAATCTCCCTTGCTTGCCTTTGAGCATGTCTGCGAGCGAGCGAAGAGGCCTTTTTTTAGAAGTTAATTGAGAGCGACCCATTCTAGCGGTATTATCTATTAACGCATCAATAGCCTCCTGAAGCATTCTTTTTTCATTAACAACAATGATATCTGGGGCATTAAGCTCTAGAAGTTTTTTAAGTCTGTTATTGCGATTAATAACTCTCCTATAAAGATCGTTTAAATCAGAGGTTGCATATCGTCCGCCATCTAAGGCCACCATTGGGCGAAGATCTGGTGGTAAAACAGGGAGCTCTGTCATTATCATCCATTCGGGCTTAATACCATTTCTTTGCATTGCTGTAAAAAACTTAAGACGGCGGAAAAGATATTGTCTACGATTTACATCATCTGTTTTAGTAAGTTCTTTTTCTGTGGCCTGTATTTCCTTATTAAGATCAATATTTTGTAATACTCTACGCACTCCTTCAGCGCCACTCATAGAAACAAAAACATCACCAAATCTTCTAGAAAAGCTGTAATATTCTGTTTCTGAAAGCACCATGCCTGGGCGCAGAGCCTTGAGGGTATGACGAATTTGCTCTGCCGCCGTTTCAAGCTCATCTTGTATATCGTCTTCTGTTTTCTTTCTAGATTTTAATTCCTTATCTATTTCGGCGAGGGCTGATTTTCTGCGATCTTCATCAACAGATACCACTATAAACGCTGCATGATAAATAACTTTTTCAAGCTTTGATACTGGAACATTCACAGCAAGTCCAATTCTTGATGGAACGCTTCTTAGAAACCAAATATGCGCAATCGGGGTTGCAAGATTAATATGGCCCATTCTTTCGCGTCTCACAATTGAACGAGTAACCTCAACGCCACACTTATCGCACTTAATGCCTTTATAACGAATTTTTTTATACTTGCCGCAATAACATTCATAATCTTTAGTAGGGCCGAATATTCTTTCTGAAAATAATCCGTCTTTTTCGGGACGCTGTGTTCTATAATTAATAGTTTCTGGCTTAATAACCTCACCATAAGATGATTTGAGAATTTCTTCAGGAGATGCAATTTTAAGTTTTATGGAATGAAAATTATCCATTTTTATTCTTCTTTTTGATTTTGTTTTATTTCTTTTATTTCCTCTTCTTCAAAGATAAGTTCCATGTTCAAGCCTAATGCTTTTAATTCGCTTGTTATAACATTAAATGTCGCAGGGATATTGGGTTGCTTTATTTTTTCATCCCTGACTATCGCCTCATAAGCGGCCGCCCTACCAAGAACATCATCAGACTTTATAGTAAGCATCTCCTGTAAAGTGTGAGACGCGCCATATCCCTCAAGAGCCCAAACTTCCATCTCTCCAAATCTTTGTCCGCCAAATTGAGCCTTTCCTCCTAGTGGTTGCTGAGTAATTAAGCTATAAGGACCAATAGACCTCATGTGCATTTTATCAATAACCATGTGATTGAGTTTTAACATGTACGCGCGACCAACCATAATATTCCCATTAAAAGATTGTCCAGTAAGTCCATCGTATAGAGCTACTTTACCATCTTCTGGTATACCAGCTTTTTTAAGCTCTGCCCGTATTTCCTCTTCGGTAGCCCCAGCAAGAGCAGGAGTGTGCGCGACATACCCAAGTTTTTCTGCTGCCCAACCAAGATGTGTTTCTAAAATTTGCCCAAGGTTCATGCGGCTAGCAACGCCAAGAGGATTTAATATAATATCAATCGGTGTTCCGTCTTCAAGAAAAGGCATATCTTCTACTGGTCTGATCTGTGAGATAACTCCTTTATTTCCATGTCTTCCAGCCATTTTGTCTCCTGCTTGAATATTACGAAGCGACGCAACTTGTACTTGTATTCTGCGTATTACTCCTGGATCAAGCTTGTCTCCTTTTTCGCGTGCAAAAATTTTAACACCTATAATTCTTCCGCTCTTTCCATGCGGGATAGTTAAGGAAGTATCTTTAACATCCCTGGCTTTTTCTCCGAATATCGCACGCAACAATCTCTCTTCAGAGGTAAGCTCTACTTCTCCTTTAGGAGAAATCTTGCCAACAAGTATATCACCTGCTGAAACTTCAGCCCCTATTCGGACTATACCTTCTTCATCAAGATTTTTTAATTTGTCTTCAGAAATATTTGGGATATCGGGTGTGGTAATTTCTGGACCAAGCTTAGTGTCTCTAACGTCGCAGATAAAATCTTCTACATGAACGGATTTATATCTATCTTGCTGTACTACTCGCTCTGAAATAATAATTGCATCTTCATAATTTGCTCCTTCCCATGATATGAAAGCAACTAAAAGATTTTGCCCTAAGGCTAGTACGCCATTTTTAATAGAGGGTCCGTCGCCTATTACCTCTCCTTTGCTAATTTTGTCGCCAATTTTCACTGTTGGCTTATAAGAGAAGCCCATATATTGGTTTGTCATTCTGAATTTTTCTAGCTTATACTCGCGCTTTTTACCTTCTTTTTCTAGAATTACAATACGCGAAGCATCAATAAATTGAACAACTCCATCTTCTTCAGCAATAATAACATGCCCTGAATCATATGCAGCCTTTCTTTCCATTCCTGTTCCGACAAATGGAATCTCTGGTCGTAAAGATGGAATAGCTTGCTTTTGCATGTTTGAGCCCATAAGAGAGCGCTTAGCATCGTCGTTTTCAAGAAAAGGAATAAGTGAAGCACCAACTGAAAGTATTTCTGATGGAGCAACATCCATAAAATCAACTTCTGCTACTGGAATATTGGCTGGCTTGCCCTGATAGCGCGCTTCTATAATTTTATTAACAAGCGTAAGTTTTTTTATATCAATCTTCTCTCCTGCGTGTGCTATCTTATATTTTTCTTCTTCAAAGGCATCTAACCAAACTACTTCCTTTGTCAGTTTACCTTTTTCGAGCTTTATGTATGGCGCCTCTATAAAGCCATATTTGTTAATGCGAGCAAATATAGAAAGATAGCTTATAAGTCCAATATTTTGTCCTTCTGGTGTTTGAATAGGGCAAATTCTGCCGTAATGAGAAGAGTGAACATCTCGGACTTCAAACCCTGCCCTCTCTTTTGTAAGGCCTCCAGGCCCGAGCGCTGAAACTCTTCTTTTATGCTCAAGTTCTGTTAATGGATTTACTTGGTCCATAAATTGAGACATCGAACTTGTTGCAAAAAAATCTCGAATAGCAGAAATAAGGGGCCTTACATTGATAAGTTGTGTTGGTGTTAAAGTAGTTTTATCTGAAGTCGACATTCTGTCTTGGACAACTCTTCTTATTCTGCTAAGCCCTAGTCTCATTCTCATTTGTAATAATTCACCAACTGCGCGCACCCTTCTATTGCCAAGATGGTCTATATCGTCTCCTTTAGCATCTTGGTCTTCATTTAATAAAATAATTTTCTTAATGATTTTAATAATATCGCCCTGATTTAAAAGCCCTGAAGACGACTCGCTTGTTTCTAATCTTTGATTTATTTTAAATCTACCAACATCAGAAAGATCATACCTGTCTTCTCTCTGAAACATTGAATCAATAAGGCTTTTTGCGGCATCGGCAGTTGCTGGATCCCCTGGACGAAATTTTTTGTACATCTCCACATAGCTTTCAGAAAGTGTTTTTGCTGCATCTTTTTTAAGCGTAGCATTGATATAATTTATTTCTTTTTCACTCGAAAAAACAGCTTGAATTGCTTCATCAGTCTCTAATCCAAAAACACGCAAGAAAGAAGTTACTGGTATTTTCCTGTGTTTATCTATTTTAACTTGTATCGTTCCGTCGTGTTCTGTAGAAAACTCTATCCAGGCTCCTCTATTAGGTATAATTTTGGCTCCAAAAAGTCGCTGACCACGAACAACATCGGTGATGAAATAAACACCGGGGCTACGAACTAATTGAGATATTATAACGCGCTCAACTCCATTGATAATAAAAGTGCCTTGTTGCGTCATCATTGGAAAATCACCGAAATATATTACTTGTTCAACTTTGTGTCGAGTAATAAGATTAATAAGCTCCACAGTCATGCGAAGCGGAGCCTCATAAGTCAAGGCTTTGTCTTTAGCTTCTTCTATAGAAAATTTAGGTTCATCAAAATAAAAATCTTTGAAATGTAATTCAAACTCTTTGCCGGAATAATCCGTAAAAGGAGAGACTTCTTTTAGAAGCCCTTTAATGCCTTCTTCTTTAAACCAATTAAATGATTCTGTTTGTACTGCTACAAGATTTGGTTCCTTAATAAATGAGCCAGGATGCGAAGAAAAGACTTTAACTTTTTGTTTTAGCATTAGACATATAAAAACCCTCCAAATTTATTTTTTGGGCTTAGAAGAGTTTATTTTAACTATTTAACGATACTTTATATATATTCGTCAAGAGTCTTAGCGAAAACTACTTTATTAGTTTTCGGAAAAATTAATATAAAATCATTTTCAACTTTTTTAAAAACTAACTTACAGCACTAAATAGTAGTGTACCAATATAAGTTCTAAAGTCAAGCTTTTGCTCTTGTCCCAAAAAGCTGATGAAGCTTGAATTACTATAATTTTTTTGTATTTAATGCGCCTTATTGCTTTAAATCGTTTTTCTCGCAGCGATATTTTGCACTATTCCTAGCATAAACATTGACGCTATAAGATTTGATCCGCCCGCAGAAAGTAAGGGAAAGACAACGCCAATCACTGGCGTGAGCCCAACAACTGATCCCATATTAATCGCGAATTGCAACCCTAAAAATATCATTGTTCCAAGACACATAAATTTACTAAAATTATCTTCTGCTAAAAAGCCTATTATAGAAATACGCCACATCATAAAAGCAAATACAATAAGAACAAGTCCTCCCCCTAGTAATCCCCACTCTTCGGTAAATGATGCAAAAGCAAAGTCTGTTTGGGCGGCTGGTAAAAATCCAAGCTGAACTATTTCTCCTTGTCCAAATCCTTTGCCAAAAAATCCGGCTGATCCTATAGCGTTTTTTGACTGTATAACATTGAAATTAACTCCTAGTGGATCTGCCTCGGGATTAAAAACCGCAAGTATTCTATTCTTTTGATGCTCTCTTAATAATCCTGC
>JACCDV011143639.1_pt1 | contig 16436 bp, 14 predicted proteins | sample 7446131 | NCBI WGS metagenome assembly JACCDV01 (sample SAMN15323448, study PRJNA562643) | freshwater metagenome | isolation source: river surface water | place: USA:Blue River Watershed | collected 2017-08-17 | reverse complement strand
TGGGCGCTAGCCCAAGGGCTGCCAGCGGCGGCGGTGGACCACAAAGCTTACCCTGCGCGCGAGGCGTTCGATGCCGCGTTGATCGACGCCATCCACGCCATCAATGGTGGCGCCATGCCCGATTGGGTGGTGCTGGCCGGCTTCATGCGCATTCTGACCCCGGGCTTCGTCAAACATTTCGAAGGGCGGCTGGTCAACATCCACCCATCCTTGCTGCCAGCGTTTCCGGGCTTGCACACCCACCGCCGCGCCATAGAGGCGGGGTGCAAATTTGCCGGGGCCACGGTGCACCGCGTCACGGCCGAACTGGACCACGGTGAATTCCTGGAACAGGCCGTGGTGCCCGTGTTGCCGGGCGACACACCCGAAGCGCTGGCCGCCCGGGTGCTCACCCAGGAACACGTCATCTACCCGCGTGCCCTGGAGCGCTTGCTGGCAAGTCGCTAGGGCATTCGCAGGCGGGCTCTGGGCTTACACGGCTTTGTGGAACACCAGCCCAGCGTGCTCGCGCATGGCGTGGAACTGAATCTTGGGCCAGTTGGCTTCCACAGCGCGCAGCGTGGCGCCATGGTCCACCAGAATGGCTGGCGCGTCCACCGCGTCCCAGGCCATGCGGTGGATGTTGGCGTCAATGAAGCGCTTCAACTCCACTTCGCCGCCGTTTTCCGGGGGGCAGGTCACCCAGCGTGCCACCTGGTAGCTGCTGTGGGTGATGCGTGCTTTCACGCCGTACTCGGTTTCCAGCCGGTGCTGCACCACTTCAAACTGCAGTTGGCCCACGGCGCCCAGCATCAGCACGCTGCCCGCCATCGGGCGGAACACCTGGATTGCACCTTCCTCACCCAGCTGTGTCAGACCGGCTTTGAGCTGTTTGCCCCGCAAAGGGTCGGCCACTTCCACGCTGCGGATGATTTCGGGCGCGAAGAAGGGCAGGCCTGTGAACTGCAACGCCTCGCCTTCGGTGAGGGTGTCGCCCAGTTGCAGCACGCCGTGGTTGGGTATGCCGATGATGTCGCCGGCATAGGCTTCGTCCAGCAGTTCGCGCCGTTGTGACAGGAAGCTCACCACCGTGTTGGGGCGCAACTCCTTGCCGCTGCGCACCACTTTCAGCTTCATGCCGCGTTCGAAGTGGCCGCTGGCGCAGCGCACAAAAGCAATGCGGTCGCGGTGGGCCGGGTCCATGTTGGCCTGAATTTTGAACACCACGCCGCTGAATTTGGGCTCGGTGGGTTCCACCACCCGCTGCATGGCGGGCTTGGGACCGGGCGGCGGGGCCAGGTCCACCAGCGCGTCCAGCACCTCGCGCACACCAAAGTTGTTGATGGCCGAGCCAAACAGCATGGGCGTTTGTTTGCCTTGCAAGAAGGCGGCTTCGTCAAACGCGGGCGATGCGCCGGCCACCAGTTCCATCTCGTCCTTGGCCTGGGCCCATTCCATGCCAAAGCGTTTGGCGCTTTCGGGATTGTCCAGACCGGCCAGCTCCTCTTCGTCGCCACCGGCACGTTCTTCGCCGGCCGAGAAAACGCGCATCTGGTCGCTGCGGCGGTCGTACACGCCGTGGAACAGCTTGCCCATGCCCACCGGCCAGGTGAACGGCACCACTGTCATGCCCAGTTCGCGCTCGATCTCGTCCATCACATCCAGCGGCGCCTGCACCTCGCGGTCCATTTTGTTCACGAAGGTGAGGAGGGGCGTATTGCGGGCACGGCACACCTGCAGCAGGCGGCGCGTCTGCGGCTCCACGCCGTTGGCGGCGTCAATCACCATCAGCGCCGCGTCCACAGCGGTGAGCACGCGGTAGGTGTCTTCGGAAAAGTCCTGGTGGCCGGGGGTGTCGAGCAGGTTGATCACGCAGTCCCGGTACTCCATCTGCATCACCGAGCTGGCGACCGAGATGCCGCGTTGCTTTTCAATCTCCATCCAGTCGGACGTGGCGTGACGCGCGGCCTTGCGCGCCTTGACCGAGCCGGCGATGTTGATGGCGCCCGAAAACAGCAGCAGTTTTTCGGTAAGGGTGGTTTTACCCGCGTCGGGGTGGGAGATGATGGCAAAAGTGCGGCGGCGCCGCACTTCGGAAACAATGTCAGACATGGGGCGAGATTATCCCGCACTGGCTGAGGATGCCCGACAATCCGGCCCATGCAGCACCAAGCCCTGAACGACCTGGCCACCCGATTGATGGCCCAGGTGATGACCTTTGAGCACCCGGCAGACGCCACCGTGGCGCAGTTTTTCCGCGAACACCCCAAGCTCGGTGCCCGCGACCGGCACGCGTTGTCGGACCACGTGTTTGCCGCGCTGCGCGAGCAGCCCATGCCCGCCTGGCTGGCGCAGCGTTTACAGGCCGAAGTGGAGGGCAGCTACGACGCTCTGGTGGAAGCTTTCAAGCAACCCGCGCCACTGGATGTGCGGGTGAACGCGCTGAAAGCCAAGCGCCCAGCCGTGCTCAAGCAATGGCAAGAACGCGGTGTGGCGGTGGAACTCACGCCTTACTCGCCCTTGGGCCTGCGGTTGCCGGGCAAGCCCTCCATCCAGCGCGACCCGCTGTACATGGATGGCACGGTGGAAGTGCAGGATGAGGGATCTCAGCTGCTGGCCTTGTTGGTCGAGCCCAAGCGCAACGAGGTGGTGGTGGATTTTTGCGCCGGTGCTGGGGGCAAAACCCTGGCCATGGGCGCAGCCATGCGCAACACCGGCCGGCTGTACGCCATGGACACCTCGGCCCACCGGCTGGAGGGCTTGCAGCCGCGTTTGCAGCGCAGCGGGCTGACCAACGTGGTGAACATGGGCCTGGCGCACGAAGCGGACGAACGCCTGCAGCGGCTGTGGGGCAAGGCCGACCGGGTGTTGGTGGACGCGCCGTGTTCCGGCCTGGGTACGTTGCGCCGCAGCCCCGACTTGAAATGGCGCCATAAACCCAAGGCCATTGAGCAGCTGGCCGACTTGCAGGCCCGCATTCTGGCCAGTGCGGCCAGGCTGGTGAAGCCGGGTGGGCGCCTGGTGTACGCCACTTGCAGCCTGCTGCGTGCCGAGAATGAGGACATCGCAGATGCATTCACCGCCGCGCACCGCGACTTCAACCCCATGCCGGTGGAGGAACCTTTGGCCCGGCAGGGCGTCGAAGCTTCTGAGTCCTTGAGCCGTGCGGGCTACCTCAGGTTGTGGCCGCACCTGCACCAGACCGACGGTTTCTTTGCGGCCGTCTGGCAGCGCCGGCCCTGAATTTGGTGTTTTGGCGCTCCCCACCTAAAATTGGGAGTTATGCCCGGAACGGCCGGGATCGTTTTTTCTGTCGAAAAGGACTTACATGTCTGCGTTTGAATTGGGCTGGAACGGCTTGCTGTCGTTCTTGTCGAATGGCCTGACCGAGGCTTCCTGGTGGCAAGTGTTGCTGGCTGGCTTGGCCATGACTCACCTCACCATCGTCAGCGTCACGCTGTACCTGCACCGTTGCCAGGCCCACCGCGCGCTGGAACTGCACCCCGCTGTTTCGCACGTGTTCCGTTTCTGGTTGTGGCTGACCACCGGCATGCTGACCAAGGAGTGGGCGGCCATCCACCGCAAACACCATGCCAAGTGTGAGCAGGAAGGCGACCCCCACAGCCCGGTCGTCTATGGCATCAAGAAAGTGTTCTGGGAAGGCGCCGAGCTGTACCGGGCCGAAGCCAAGAACCAGGACACCCTGACCCGTTACGGCCACGGCACCCCCGATGACTGGATCGAGCGCAACCTCTACACCAAGCACTCCCGCCTGGGCATCATCCTGATGTTCTTCATCAACATCGCGCTGTTCGGCGTGGTGGGCATGGCTGTGTGGGCCATGCAGATGGCGTGGATTCCCATCTGGGCCGCTGGCGTGATCAACGGCATTGGCCATTTCTGGGGCTACCGCAACTTTGAAGCAACCGATGCCAGCACCAACGTGTTCCCCTGGGGCATCATCATCGGTGGCGAAGAGCTGCACAACAACCACCACACCTACGCCACGTCGGCCAAGTTCTCGGTCAAGCCCTACGAATTTGACATTGGCTGGATGTACATCAGCATTCTGGCCAAGTTTGGGCTGGCCAAGGCCAAGAAGACGCCGCCCAAGCTGGCTTTTGGCGACGTGAAGCCGGTGGCAGACGAAAAGACGCTGGAAGCCATCATTGCCAACCGTTACGAAGTGATGGCTGTCTATGCCCGCGAAATGCGTGCCACGGTGCAGGCTGAACTGGACGCCTTGAAGGCCAAGAGCGCCGATGCATCAATGCTGCAAGCCGCCCGCCGCTGGCTGCACCGCGACGACGACAAGGTGCCTGCGCAGTACAAGGCCAAGGTGGAGCAAGTGCGTGCCACGTACCCCACGCTGGCCAAGATGCACGCAATGCGCGAAGAACTGCGTCAGCTGTGGTCCAACACCCACCTCACGCGGGAACAACTGGCCAAAGACCTGCAGTCCTGGTGCCGCCGCGCCGAGGAAAGCGGCATTGCGGCCCTTCGCGATTATTCAATTCGCCTGCGCGCTGTGCAGCCTGCGTAAGTCAAGCGACTCGGAAGTTGGCGATCTGCTCGGTGAGCAGATCGGCCTGGTTCTTGAGAGCAGTGGCGGCTGAGGCGGTTTCTTCCACCAAGGCCGCGTTTTGCTGGGTGCTCTGATCGAGCACTTGAATCGCCTGTGTGACCTGCTCCACACCCGCCGCCTGTTCCTTGGCTGCGGTAGAAATCTCGTCCAGGAAACGGTTGATCTCTTGCGCGTTGCGCACGATGTCGCTCATGGCCGAGCCCGCGCTTTCCACCACCTTCGATCCTGCAGCCGTGCGTTCGACGCTTTCGCTGATCAGGGATTTGATTTCCCGTGCGGCTTCGGCGCTGCGGCCGGCCAGGTTGCGAACCTCGGTGGCCACCACGGCGAAACCCCGGCCCGATTCGCCCGCCCGCGCTGCTTCCACCGCCGCGTTCAGCGCCAGGATGTTGGTCTGGAACGCGATGCCGTCGATCACGCCAATGATGTCGGCAATTTTGCTGGACGACGCTTGCACCTGCTGCATGTTCGTCACCACTTCACGGATCACCTCGCCACCCCGTTGCGCCACGGTTGCGTTTTGCTGTGCGGTGCCAGCGGCAATCTGAGTCCGTTGCGCCGTCTCGCCCACTTGCGAGCCGATTTGTTCCATGGCCGATGCCTGCTGTTCGAGGCTCGCCGCTGACGCCTCGGTTCGGGCTGAAAGCTCCATGCTGCCAGAGGAAATTTCGCTGCTGGCGGCGGCCAGTTCCCGCGCTGCGTGACGCACCCGGCGAATCAGCAGGTGCAGTGCTTCGTAAGTGCGGCGCAGGTCTGCGATCACCGCAGCTGGCTCGTCGTTGCCCCGTGGCGGTGAAGGTACGCGGCGCAGATCTCCATCGGCCATTTCTTGCAGGTGCTGGCTGATGAGCCGCAAACCGCCCCGGGTGACCAAGTAGAACGAATAGAACATGTAGCTTGCCAGCAGAACGCAGAACACCACGATGCCCACCGCCACGTACATGGTGGTTTGCAGCTTCTGCACGCGGACCATCAGCAGCCGTTCCAGCTCCAGCAGCATCGCGTTCTGCGCTTTGGTGTAGCCTTGTACGGCCGCGTCGCCCAGGCGGGTGATGTCGTTCAGCGTGACTGAAGAAGGATCGGCATCGATCAGCTCGTGCAACTTGTGCAGGGAGCGGTCGGCCTCTTCTGTAGAAAGTTTGCTCTTGAGCGCAGGGTGCAGGCCAGTCACTTTGTTCAGGGCGACGTTCAACGCGACTTCGCTGTCGTCCGTCCACACCTCGTGGCGAATCACATCGCGCACTTGCGTGGCCGTCCAGTCCCGGTCGCGGGCGCGCCATACCAGCAGATCGCGCACATAGGCCGTGCTGTTCAGCAGCATGGGCAGGCGCAGCCCGGTGGCATCCATCAGGTAGTAGGTGTCGATGTCCGGGTCCAGAATCAGGTTGGAGCCGTCCAGCACGGCCACCAGCAGTTCGTTGGCCAGTGTGATGGCTTGAGAGTATTGGTTGATTGACCCTTCGGTTGCAGCGCCGGACTGGGCGGTGGCTTGAGCAGCCGCCGACTTGTAGCGTTCCCACGCGCTGGTAGCACCGAAGGAGGTACCCCATTGCTGTTGCGCCTCAGCCAGTTTGGCCAGCTGTTGGTCCAGTTCCGATTTCAGCGATGCGGTGTCTGCGCCGGCCATGTGGGCGCTGCGCATCGCAATCAATTGCTGTGTGGTGGGTGCCAGCGCCTTGATGTAGGCGACACCTTCCAGTTCTTTTTTCGAGAAGGAGATCTGATTCAACTCCGTATTCACCAGAAATTGGGTGGACAGCAGAATCGGAACCATGAAAATCGCAGAAATGATAAGCGCTTTGGCCTTGAAGCTGATGCGCCGCATCATTAGCACTGCAGGCGTCCAGATGCCGTGCACCTTGAAGGAGGAGATGGGTGCGGGCTTGCTTTCTGGGGTCTGAAGCTTTAGCAATTCGCTCATGTCAGTGCTTTCTTGTCCTTAAGGCGACGAGATCAGAATCTTGAACTCTGAAAAAACCGCTACATATTAGCTCGAAATTTTCGGGCGACCAGCTTCTTGCATTTTTTAGTAACTCAGATGTTGCTATAGAGCAAACTGCAGGCGAAAAAAAACCGCCAGACAGGTGGCGGTTTTTTCAGACTGAAGTGAAATTCACTTCAACTTGACTTCCTTGTACTCGACGTGCTTGCGAGCCTTGGGGTCAAATTTGACGATGAGCATCTTCTCGGGCATCGTCTTTTTGTTCTTGGTGGTCGTGTAGAAGTGACCGGTGCCGGCAGTGGATTCCAGCTTGATTTTTTCGCGTCCGCCTTTGCTTGCCATGGTGCGTCTCCTTATTCAGCTTGACCACGTGCACGCAGGTCGGCGAGCACAGCATCGATACCGTTCTTGTCGATCAGGCGCAGGGCAGCGCCGGAGACGCGCAGGCGCACCCAGCGGTTTTCGCTCTCGACCCAGAAACGGCGGGACTGCAGGTTCGGCAGGAACCGGCGCTTGGTTTTGTTGTTGGCGTGGGAAACGTTGTTCCCGACCATGGGCTTCTTGCCCGTGACTTCACATACGCGTGCCATGATGGACACTCCAATGAAAATTAACAGCTTGCGCTGCACCTCGCCCACGTCCTGTGTTGTGCCGACTGCCCCACGACCTTCTCAGGCGGTGTGGACGGCTCCGGCTCGCGGGCGGTGAATTTTTCCGCCCTGTGGCCTTGATGGCATTGAGGCAAAACGCGGATTATAGCTTTGACCGGCCAGACAGGCAAATCGCCAGCACCGCCGGGGCGGGGCGTCAGGCGGCGTGCTGCTCCAGAAAGCGCTGTGCGTCCAGCGCAGCCATGCAGCCGGTGCCGGCGCTGGTGATGGCCTGGCGGTAAATATGGTCTTGCACGTCGCCCGCCGCGAACACCCCCGGCACGCTGGTTTGCGTGGCAAAACCTTGCTGGCCGCCGTGGGTCTTGAGGTAACCGTCTTGCATCTCCAGCTGGCCTTTGAAGATGTCGGTGTTCGGGCTGTGGCCAATGGCAATGAAGCACCCTTGCAGCTTGATGTCCTCGGTGGCACCGGTCTGCACATGCTTGATGCGGATACCCGTCACGCCCGATTTGTCGCCCAGCACTTCGTCCAGCACGTTGAATACTTTGAGCTCGATCTTGCCTTCGCGGACCTTGTCCATCAGCTTGTCCACCATGATGGCTTCGGCGCGGAAGGTGTCACGGCGGTGCACCAGCGTCACTTTGCTGGCGATGTTGCTCAGGTACAGCGCTTCTTCCACGGCGGTGTTGCCGCCACCCACCACGCACACCTCTTGGCCGCGGTAGAAGAAGCCGTCGCATGTGGCGCAGGCGCTCACACCCTTGCCCATGAATGCCTCTTCCGACGGCAGGCCCAGGTAACGTGCAGAGGCGCCGGTCGCGATGATGAGGCTGTCGCAGGTGTAGGTACCGCTGTCCCCCGTGAGGGTGAACGGGCGCTTCGACAGGTCCACCGTGTTGATGTGGTCAAACACAATTTCGGTCTTGAAGCGCTCGGCGTGTTCCAGGAAGCGCTGCATCAGGTCTGGGCCCTGCACGCCATGGACGTCGGCGGGCCAGTTGTCCACTTCGGTGGTGGTCATGAGCTGGCCACCCTGGGCCATGCCAGTGATGAGCAGCGGGTTCAGGTTGGCGCGGGCGGCGTAGACGGCGGCGGTGTAGCCGGCGGGGCCGGAACCGAGGATGAGGACTTTGGCGTGTTTCATGGCGCTGTGGGTGCGGTGGTGCGTGTTCTGAGATGTCGGTATTGTAGAAAGCCGGGTCTGCCCCTGTCCTGCGTCGGTTAAGCTTGGACGTGCGCTTATGACGTATTCACTCAACACCCTCAATGGCGATGCAGCTCACCAGGCCCCGACGGGCGTGCGCCGCTTTGCACACGAAATTTCTTTGCTGATTGGTGCCGCTTTGTGGCTGTTCTGGGCGATGGCCATGCTCAGCCACAGCCTGGACGATCCAGCCTGGTCCACTTCGGGCGCCGGCAATGCGGTGGCGAACTGGGGCGGGCGGCTGGGCGCCAGTTTGTCCGACGTGTCTTACTTTTTGCTGGGCATGTCGGCCTGGTGGCTGTTGCTGGTGACGGCCCGGCTCTGGTTGGCCAGTCTGGCCCGCTGGTTGGCGGTTGGCGCGCCTGAAAGCGGTGGTTCACCCCGTTGGTGGCAGGCCACTGCGCGCCACCCGGCCTGGTTTTGGGTGGGTGTGGTGTTGCTGCTGCTGGCCAGCACCGTGCTGGAGTGGACGCGCTTGCACCGCTGGGACGCCCTGTTGCCCGGCGATGCGGGTGGCGTGCTCGGGGCGCTGCTGGGGCCTTGGGCACTGCGGTGGCTGGGTGCGACCGGATCGGCCTTGCTGGGTCTGACGGTGTGGGTGGTGGCGCTGGCCTGGGTGTTCCGTTTTTCGTGGGCCGACGTGGCCGAGGCCTGCGGGCGGCGGCTGGACCACTGGTTTGAAGCCCGGCGCGAGCGGCGCGAAGCGAGCGAGGATGTGCGCATCGGCCAGCAAGCGGCGCGCGAACGCGAGCGCCAGGAGGCTGCGTACACGGCCGAGCATCCGCACCTGGAGCCGGTGTTGCCCGATGATGACGTCGTCGTTGACCGTGAGCCGACGCTGGAGAGTGATGAGCCACCCCGTGCGCCTCGCGCGGTGGCGCCGGCCAAAGTGGTGCAGATCGAGCCACCGCTGGCCGAGGTGCCGCCCAGCACCCGGGTGGTCAAAGAACGCCAGAAGCCCCTGTTTGCCGATATTCCCGACTCCAGGTTGCCGCAGGTGGACCTGCTGGACGCAGCCAGCAAGCACCAGGCCACGGTGGCGCCCGAAACGCTGGAAATGACCAGCCGCCTGATCGAGAAAAAGCTGCGCGACTTTGGCGTGGAGGTCCAGGTGATTGCCGCCCAACCGGGGCCCGTCATCACCCGCTACGAGATCGAACCGGCCACCGGGGTCAAGGGCTCCCAGGTGGTCAATCTGGCGAAAGACCTGGCGCGTTCACTCTCGCTGGTCAGCATCCGCGTGATCGAGACCATCCCGGGCAAGAACCTGATGGCGCTCGAGCTGCCCAACGCCAAGCGCCAGACCATCAAGCTCAGCGAAATTCTGGGTTCGCAGGTGTACCACGACGCCAAGAGCCTGCTGACCATGGGCCTGGGCAAAGACATTGCCGGGCACCCGGTGGTGGCCGATCTGGCCAAAATGCCGCATTGCCTGGTGGCGGGTACCACGGGCTCCGGCAAATCGGTGGGCATCAATGCGATGATTTTGAGCCTGCTGTACAAAGCCGACGCGCGTGACGTGCGCCTGCTGCTGATCGACCCCAAGATGCTGGAGTTGAGCGTCTACGAGGGCATTCCGCACCTGCTGGCGCCGGTGGTGACCGACATGAAGCAGGCCGCGCATGGCCTGAACTGGTGCGTGGGTGAAATGGAAAAGCGCTACCGCCTGATGAGCAAGGTGGGTGTGCGCAACCTGGCCGGCTACAACGCCAAGATCGACGAGGCGGCAGCGCGCGGGGAATCCATAGGCAACCCATTCAGCCTGACGCCGGAACAGCCGGAGCCGCTGGAGCGCCTGCCCTACATTGTGGTGGTGATCGACGAATTGGCCGACCTGATGATGGTGGTGGGCAAGAAGATCGAAGAGCTGATTGCGCGGCTGGCGCAAAAGGCGCGTGCGGCAGGCATCCACCTGATTTTGGCGACCCAGCGGCCCAGCGTGGATGTGATCACCGGGCTGATCAAGGCCAACATCCCCACGCGCATCAGCTTTCAGGTCAGCAGCAAGATTGACAGCCGCACCATTCTGGATCAGATGGGTGCCGAAGCCTTGCTGGGTATGGGCGACATGCTCTACATGGCCAGCGGCACCGGTTACCCGACCCGAGTGCACGGCGCTTTCGTGAGCGACGACGAAGTGCACCGCGTTGTCAGCTACCTGAAGGAGCAGTTTGGCGAGCCGGATTATCTGGATGGCGTGCTGGAAGGTGCGGGCGACGGTGAGGGTGGCAGCGACGTGTTTGGCGACCCCGACGCTGGCGGCGAGAAGGACCCGCTGTACGACCAGGCGGTGGCCATCGTGTTGCAAGACCGCAAGGCCAGCATCAGTTATGTGCAGCGCAAACTGAAAATTGGCTACAACCGAGCTGCCCGCCTGCTGGAAGACATGGAGAACGCCGGCCTGGTGAGTGCGCTGACCAGCAGCGGTCAGCGCGACATTCTCGTGGCGCAGCGCGGCGAATGAGCCGCCATTCACTTTAATGACTGCTTGACGCACACCCGGCAGGAACTGGGTGCCACCGACTGCCTCTGACTACCATGCGCCGTTTCTTTGTTCCGATCACCGCTGCCGCCCTGACCTGGGGCCTGGGTTTTTCCATGGCCTGGGCCGATGGCTTGACCGACCTGGAAGCTTTTTTGAAGCAAACCCAGCAGGGGCGTGCCACCTTCACCCAGGTGGTGACGCCACCCAAAAAGGCGGGTGACCCGCAGCCACGCAGCAAAACCAGCAGTGGCACGTTTGAATTTCAGCGCCCCGACCGGTTTCGTTTCGAGTACCTCAAGCCGTTCGAGCAGACCATCGTGGCCGATGGCCAGACCTTGTGGCTGTATGACGTGGATTTGAACCAGGCCAGCGCGCGCCGGCAGCAAGACGTGCTGGGCAATACCCCGGCCGCTTTGCTGGCGGCAGCGGCCGATCTGAAGGCTCTGGGCAAAGTGTTTGCCTTGACGAGCGCCGGCTCTGCAGACGGCACCCAGTGGGTGCAGGCGGTGCCCCATCAACGGGATGGGCAGTTGCAGCAGGTGCGCATCGGGTTTCGGCAGGGGCAATTGGCAGCGCTGGACATTCTGGACAGCTTTGGCCAGCGGTCTCTGATGACCTTTGGCCCGATGGACAGCCAGCCCGGTTTCAAGCCGGGGCACTTTCGCTTTGTGCCCCCGGCCGGGGCCGAAGTGTTGCGGCAGTGACCGTCGCTCAGGCCGACTTGCAGACCAGTTCGAGGTGTTCCACGACCGGTGGTTGCAGGAAGTAAGGGCCCACGATGGCGCGCCACTGCACGAAGGCGTCCGATTGGCGAAAGCCCACCATGTGGTCTTCCAGCGTGTTCCAGTAAATCATCAAAACGTAGCGGCCGGGCGTCTCCTGGCTGCGGTTGACTTTGTAGCCCTGAAAGCCCTGGGCGTGGGCAATCACGGTGGTGATGCCACGTTCGATGGCGACCTCGAAGTCGGCGGCGCGGCTGGGGTCGATGCGGAGGTCGGCGTGTTCCAGAATCATGGGTGCGTTGGAAGCGATGACGATAGGCCCCCATTGTGCGCCACAATCGCCAACGAACCCGGATGCCCCAGACCAACCGCCACCCGTGACCACCCACGCCCCCCACACACCCCTGGCCGAGCGCCTGCGACCGCGCAACCTTTCTGAAGTGATCGGGCAGCGGCACCTGCTGAGCGAAGGCATGCCCTTGCGGATGGCGTTCGAGTCGGGGCGTCCGCACAGCTGCATTCTGTGGGGGCCGCCCGGTGTGGGCAAAACCACGATCGCGCGCCTGATGGCGCAAGCTTTTGACGCGCAGTTCATTGCCATCAGCGCAGTGCTGGGCGGTGTGAAGGACATCCGCGACGCGGTGGACAAGGCCGAGCACGCCCGCACGGGCTTGCACGCACAGCCCACCATCGTGTTTGTGGACGAGGTACACCGTTTCAACAAGAACCAGCAAGACGCGTTCTTGCCGCACGTGGAAAGCGGGTTGTTCACCTTCGTGGGGGCAACCACCGAGAACCCGAGTTTTGAGGTCAATTCGGCGCTGTTGTCGCGTGCGGCGGTGTACGTGCTGCAGCCCTTGGCGCCAGAGGATCTGGACGAGCTGGTGGCGCGGGCTCAGGCGCTGGGCGCGGTGCCCGCGCTGGAGGATGCCGCCCGGGCGCGACTGCTGGCCTACGCCGACGGCGATGCCCGGCGTTTGTTGAACACGCTGGAGACCTTGTCCGTGACCGCGCAGGCCCAGCGCCTGACCGAGCTGACCGACGACTGGCTGCTGAAAGTACTCGGCGAGCGCCTGCGCCGGTACGACAAGGGAGGCGAACAGTTTTACGACACCATCAGCGCTTTGCACAAAAGCGTGCGTGGCTCCGACCCCGACGCCGCCCTGTATTGGTTCGTGCGGATGCTGGACGGGGGCGCCGACCCGAGATACCTGGCGCGGCGCTTGGTGCGCATGGCCAGCGAGGACATCGGCCTGGCCGACCCGCGTGCTTTGCGCCTGGCGCTGGATGCGGCCGAGGTGTACGAACGGCTGGGCAGCCCGGAAGGCGAGCTGGCCCTGGCCGAAGCGGTGGTGTACCTGGCGGTGGCGCCCAAAAGCAATGCGGTTTACCAAGCCTACAACGAGGTGCGTGCATGGGTGAAGAAGGATGGCACCCGCCCGGTGCCGATGCACCTGCGCAATGCGCCCACCCGGCTGATGAAGGATTTGGACTACGGCAAGGGCTACCGCTACGCGCACGACGAGCCCGACGCCTTTGCCGCGGGCGAGACCTATTTTCCCGACGGCATGGCGCCACCGCCGTTCTACCGCCCGGTGTCCCGGGGGCTGGAAATCCGCATAGGCGATAAGCTGAAGGAACTGCGAGAACTTAACATTAGAAGCTCTAATACTTGACGCGAATTGTCGATGCCAGGGCCAATTCGCCAGAATGGTCCAGAAATTGCAGGGTAAACCCGTGCATCACCCGGGCAAATACCCAGTGGCGCACACGGTGCGCGTGGCTACAATCCGCGCATCAACCCGCCACCGGCCGCTACCCTGGTTCTGAACGGCGGGTTTTTTGCTGGTCTGAGCGCACCCCGCGAATGGGCCGGTGAGTCCCCCACAACGGAGCTTTTTTCATGGACATCTTGCTACAGCAGATCATCAACGGTCTGGTCCTGGGCAGCATGTATGCCTTGGTGGCCTTGGGCTACACCATGGTGTACGGCATCATCGGACTGATCAATTTCGCCCACGGCGACGTGCTCATGGTTGGTGCACTGACCAGCTGGACCATCATCGTGCAAGCGCGCGACGCCATGCCCGGCATACCCGGCTGGATGTTGCTGATCCTGTCGGCCATCATTGCGATGGTGGTGTGTGCGGTGCTGAACTACAGCATCGAAAAGCTGGCCTACCGGCCGCTGCGAAATTCACCCAGGCTGGCGCCCCTCATCACGGCCATCGGTATGAGCATCTTGCTTCAGACCCTGGCCATGATCATCTGGAAGCCCAACCCCAAGTCCTATCCCACGCTGCTGTCGCAGGAGCCGATCTACCTAGGCGGTGCCGTGATTTCACAGACCCAGGTGGCCATTCTGGCGACCACCGCTGTGGTGCTGTCGCTGCTGATGTACATCGTCAACAAGACCAACCTGGGTCGCGCGATGCGGGCCACCGCCGAGAACCCGCGCGTTGCAGGTCTGATGGGCATCAAGCCCGACGTCGTGATTTCTGCCACCTTCATCATCGGCGCGATGCTGGCGGCCATCGCCGGCATCATGTGGGCGTCGAACTATGGCACGGTGCAGCACGCGATGGGCTTCATGCCCGGACTGAAAGCCTTCGTGGCCGCCGTGATGGGTGGCATTGGCAACCTGGCCGGCGCTGTGCTGGGTGGCGTGGCACTGGGTCTGATCGAGTCCCTGGGGGCGGGCTATCTGGGCCCGTTGACTGGCGGCTTCCTGGGCAGCCAGTACGCAGACATCTTTGCTTTCGTGGTGCTGGCACTGGTGCTCACACTGCGGCCGTCGGGGCTGCTGGGTGAACGCGTGGCCGACCGCGCCTGACCGACAGGAGAACGACATCATGACGAACTCCAAACTGAGCAAATTGGTGGTGTTTCTGATCGCCGCCGTGGCGCTGGCGGTGTTGCCGCTGGTGCTGCAATCCACCGGCAGCAACTCCTGGGTCCGCATCGTGGACGTGGCGCTGCTGTACGTGCTGCTGGCCCTGGGCCTGAACATCGTGGTCGGCCATGCCGGCCTGCTGGATCTGGGCTTCATCGCCTTCTTTGCCGTGGGCGCGTACATGTACAGCCTGTTGGCGTCCCCACACCTGACCGAAACGTTCGAGTTCATCCGCGCCAGTTTCCCCGACGGCCTGCACATGAACTTCTGGATCGTGATGGTCATGGCGGGCGTGCTGGCGGGCATGACCGGGTTGATCCTGGGCTTTCCGGTGCTGAAACTGCGCGGTGACTACCTGGCCATCGTGACCCTGGGTTTCGGCGAGATCGTGCGCATTTTCATGCTCAACCTGGACCGCCCGATCAACCTGACCAACGGCCCCAAGGGCATCAGCAACGTGGACGCTGTCACCGTGTTCGGTCACGACATGAGCCAGCGTCTGACGCTGAGCATAGGTGACTTCAGCTACACCCTGCAGTCGGTGACGCTGTACTACTACCTGATCCTGTTCTTCGTGGTGACTGCGATCGTGATCAGCTATCGCCTGCAGGATTCGCGCATCGGACGCGCCTGGATGGCCATCCGCGAAGACGAAATTGCCGCCAAGGCCATGGGCCTGAACACCCGCAACCTGAAGCTGGCCGCCTTCGGCATGAGTGCCACTTTTGGTGGCGTGTCGGGCGTGCTGTTTGCGTCCTTCATGCGCGGCGTGTACCCCGAGTCGTTCATCCTGATGGAGTCGGTGATGATCGTGGCCATGGTGGTGCTGGGTGGCCTGGGTCACATCCCTGGCGTCATTCTGGGTGCACTGGTGTTGGCCGGCCTGCCCGAGTTGCTGCGCCACGTGGCGCACCCGCTCACGGCCATGACCGATGGTCGCCTGGGACCGGAAATCCTGCGTCAGTTGCTGATCGCACTGGCCATGATCATCATCATGCTGTTGCGTCCGCGGGGCTTGTGGCCGTCGCCAGAGCACGGCAAGTCCCTGAGCAAGTGAGGCGGAGAGCAACATGACAGAAACCATTCTGAAAGTGGCCAACGTCTCCAAGCGCTTCGGCGGCTTGCAGGCATTGAGCGATGTGGGCATTGAGATTCAACGCGGCCAGGTGTACGGCCTGATCGGCCCCAATGGCGCCGGTAAAACCACCTTCTTCAACGTGCTGACCGGGCTGTACACGCCCGATACCGGCAGTTTTGAGCTGGCCGGCCAGACCTACACCCCCACTGCGGTGCACCAAGTGGCGAAAGCGGGCATCGCGCGCACGTTCCAGAACATTCGACTTTTTGCCGAGATGACGGTACTGGAAAACGTGATGGTGGGGCGCCATGTGCGCACCAACTCGGGTCTGCTGGGTGCGGTACTGCGCCTGCCTTCGTTCAAGCGCGAGGAGCGCGAGATCGCCGACCGTGCGATGGAGTTGCTGGAGTACGTGGGCATTGCCAAGTACGCCGACTACAAGTCGCGCACCCTGAGCTATGGCGACCAGCGCCGACTGGAAATTGCCCGTGCCCTGGCCACCGAGCCCAAACTGATCGCGCTGGACGAGCCGGCCGCTGGCATGAACGCCACCGAGAAGGTGCAGCTGCGCGAGCTGATCGACCGCATCCGCAACGACAAGCGCACGGTGCTGCTGATCGAACACGACGTGAAGCTGGTGATGGGCCTGTGCGACCGCGTGACCGTGCTGGACTATGGCAAGCAGCTGTCGTCGGGCACCCCCGCCGAAGTGCAGAGCGATCCCAAGGTGATCGAGGCGTACCTCGGCACCGGTGGCCACTGAAAGAGGCGAGAACAACATGGCAAACACACTCCTCAAAGTCAGCGGCCTGAAGGTGGCGTACGGTGGCATTCAGGCCGTCAAGGGCGCCAGTTTCGAGGTGCGCGAGGGCGAATTGGTGAGTTTGATCGGCGCCAACGGGGCCGGCAAAACCACCACCTTGAAGGCCGTGACCGG
>JACCDV010221944.1_pt1 | contig 16436 bp, 18 predicted proteins | sample 7446131 | NCBI WGS metagenome assembly JACCDV01 (sample SAMN15323448, study PRJNA562643) | freshwater metagenome | isolation source: river surface water | place: USA:Blue River Watershed | collected 2017-08-17 | reverse complement strand
GCCGCGTCCCTCTACATCGACTACGTCTACCTCGACACTGAGGAGCGCCGCCGCTTTGCCCAGCAGACCCACGAGTACCTCATCGAGCAGCTCCAGTTCACTGGTGCGGAGTCGATCACCTCCTCCTCCAACAAGATCCAGCTCAACTTCAACCACCCCGTCAAGGAGCTCGTGTGGGTTGTTCAGCGCGATTCCTTCGTCGACTGCACCCCCAACCAGAACTTCATCAATGAGGTTAACGGCTGCCAGCCCTTCAACTACACGGATGACTTCACCACTGAGGGTATCGTGATGGACATCCTCGCCCGTGGCTCCCTCGGCAACACCAGCAACCAGACTGGTCAGCAGACCATCCCCACCACTGCGGGCGATGGACCTTCTGGCCCCTACCTCCCCGGTATCGGCATTGCCTTCGGTCCCTCTCTCGGTGGCGCCTCTTGGCTCGACTCTGGTTCCGATCAGGGTGAGGAGGTCTTCGCCGCGACCACCAACTACCTGCTCGCCAAGGTCATCCTCGACTCTGGTGTCAAGTGCTCCGGCAAGAACCCCGTGGAAGTCGCCAAGCTCCAGCTCAACGGCCAGGATCGCTTCACGGAGCGCGAGGGTCGCTACTTCGACCGCGTCCAGCCCTACCAGCACCACACCCGCACTCCCGCCCCGGGTATCAACGTCTACTCCTTCGCGCTCAAGCCCGAGGAGCACCAGCCCAGCGGTACCTGCAACTTCTCCCGTATCGACAAGGCGACCCTCCAGCTCACTGTGTCCGTCAACACGGTGCGCAATGGCCGCACTGCCCAGGTTCGCGTGTATGCCGTCAACTACAACGTGCTGCGCGTGATGTCCGGTATGGGTGGTCTTGCCTACTCCAACTAAACGGGGTAGCCGTCAAGGTGGCGTAACGCGGTGGAACAAAACAAAAATACAAAAACGGGGGCAACCCCAAAAATGACTCTGGAACTCCAGGTTCATTTTAACAACGCCTTGTAGCGAATCGGAAAATCCGTACAGACTCCCGCACACTCCGTCGAGAAGCATCCACTGCGTTCTGGGAGAACTTGGATTGCGTGAGGATTGCAGGGGCTGTTGATGTTTCCCCAAACAAAGCCTTTGCTCGTCAATGTGTACAGATCCTTGTCGTGATAGAAACAGTTCATTGAGTCTTTGAGCGCAAGCAACGAGTCAAGGTGCTTGCAATGAACCCACAAGTGTTCTGCCCGGTCCTGTAGAAACGCACGCGAGACTTGGACTGCCGGGTAGTCATGCCCGAGATAGAAGACTCCATCGATGGCCCAGACATCAATTTCGCAATCAAATCCCATGGCGATTGCGGTGTCAATTGCCGCCGGGGTGTTCTCGGTCGCCGGATCGGGTCCAGAAAGATTCGCTCGATGCGCGATTATTTTCATGCTTTTTGAAGATCAGTATAACAATGCGTAAACTCGTCATTTTCGATCTCGACGGGGTCTTGCTTGATTCGTGCGACATCCATTACACTGCTCTTAACCAAGCGCTTGCGCAATTCACAGACAAGACGATTTCTCGGATTGACCATGACACAGTCTACAATGGTCTAAGCACACGGACCAAACTGTCTCGTCTTGGCCTTGATCCTGCGGTGGCGGAGATGGTGTATGGATGCAAACAGGAGTTAACGATCCGCGCGTTTCAGACGTTGGAATCGTCGGAACGCCTTCAGACGATGGTTCGAGGACTTCGGACCGCAGGGCTGAAGGTTATGTGCGCGTCAAACTGCGTTCGTGCGACTGTACACCTCGTGTTGTCAAAATTGGGAATTCTCTCCGAGTTTGATGCGATCTTCTCCAACGAAGATGTTGTCTCTCCGAAGCCATCTCCAGAGATCTATACGCGCGCAATGACAACTGCCGGAGTGAAACCCGAAGAGACATTGATTTTCGAAGACTCGTATGTCGGACTTCAGGCAGCCGTTGCGAGTGGTGGAGGCGTTCACGTTGTTCGTGATCCCACACGTCTCACACTTGAGTTTGTTCTGTCTGCGCAACCCAACCTTACCAACGACGTCAATGTTGTCATTCCCATGGCTGGCAATGGGAGTCGATTTGCAGTTGCGGGATACAAGGATCCCAAGCCATTTATCAAGGTCTTCGACTCTCCGATGATTTCATGGGTCGTCAAAAACGTTGGAATCGACGCAACATACACGTTCATCATCCGAAGCGAGTTTGATGCAACATATCAGGCATCCGACTACCTTGCAACGATTTCCCCTGGATGCAACATCGTCAAGGTAGAGACAGTCACAGAAGGAGCAGCATGTACCGTCCTTCTCGCGAAAGAGCACATCGACAATGATCGTCCGCTCATCATAATCAACAGCGACCAGTACATTGAGTTCACCGACTGCAAGACAGCCTTCAAGCTTGTGTTTGACTTTTTGTATGATCCTGCCAAGCAGCATTTCTCGGGGATGATCTCCACATTTGATGGAAAGGGTCATCCGAAATGGTCCTATGCAAAGATTGGAAGCGATGGAGTTGTCACAGAGGTTCGCGAAAAGGATCCCTTTTCGGACCATGCAACAACGGGGCTGTACATGTGGCGTCGGGGATCGGATTTCGTGAAGTATGCAAATCAGATGATTGCGAAAAACATCCGAGTCAACAACGAGTTTTACGTAGTCCCCGTCTTCAACGAGGCGATTGGAGCCGGCCATTCGTTTGGCATCGTGGGATGCGATCGAATGTGGGGAATTGGTGTCCCAGAGGATCTCGAGTATTTCGTTGCCCACTTCAAACATTGATGTTAAACCAGGTGAGTTCCAACTTCAGTTGATGGTTCAATGTGTCTTTGTTCGCTTGGTCGGACAAGTCAAAAATACAATTGTTCTCGTAGACAGGAACGTGAAGGCCTTCGCGCTGTAGGAATGCGCGTGCCTCTGGGGTTATGATACCGGATCGGACGACTCCTCCTTCGTGAAATATTGGGATGATGTCTTGGTCCGAACGTAGATACAGAAACGGGGACTGTTTCGCGATGGTTGTTCCATGAGTTTCAAAATCGCTTGGACCATTCTTGTTGTCATGGAGATTGACCTTCTTCATTGTGTCCAATAGAAACTGTCGATCAAACAGAGTTGGTTGAACGTTCATGATATAGCTATCATCAGACGTTGCGAGCTGGAAGACGGCTCCACCACTTGTTGCGATTCTTCTTCCACTGAACTTCACGGAACACTTTGAGAGCTTGATTAGTTTGATGCCCGGATTCTGTTCCATCAAGTCGTAGGCTTGCTTGAACGCAGTCCAGTCGACGTCTCCGCTCAAGAACATATCGTCATACCAAAAAATGACATACTTGGTGTCAATCGATTCCAAGTATGAAATCACACGGTCGATATAGTTTGTGTTGTTGTTTGCACGTTCGGAGTAATGGAGAATCGGCACTCCAGGCACGAGTTCGCGAATTGCTTCCAGAGGCCCGTCCGTTCCGATGTAGAATGGGATGGAATCGTTCTTGAAATAGCGTGCCTTCGATTCGAAGAATGGTTTCCACAGGTTTCGATACATGTAGCACGAACAGTACAATACGGATACGTTCATAGTATGTGTATTATCACAGACTTCTGTAAGTTTTTTAGTTGCGCGACGATCTCATCTGTGTAGACACCTGCATACAGGTAGACCGTAGGATGTTCGATGTCGCAGATTGCGCTGAATGGAAACACTGAGTAAGGAGTTCCATACACCCGTCGTCCCTGCTTGGTTTGATCATTGTCCAAGAAGCCAAGAAGGTTTGTGGGACGCAGAGCAGAATACAACAGCTGTCCCATGTGGCCTCCTGGAACAAGAAACGAGTTTGGAACGACATTGACATTGGAGAATCGACTGTTCATGTCGCTGGCTATGGCAAGCATTTGCTCGGATATATACCGTCGATTTTCAAGGGCGAGCACAGGAATATTCTCCGTTTTTTCGAACGACAAAAAGAGTGAATGCGATTTGTATTCGACCATGCGGGTCAGAGTATACCCATACTGAGCAAAGAGCCATTCAACGTTGTGTTTGTCGAGGAAGTACGTGTGCTCGTTGAAGACAATCGAAGAGGATCGAATGGTGAGAAGATGGTTCATGTTTGGAATCGATAGGATAACACGTCGAACCTTCTTGGAAATCTGCGCAAGAAACTTGCGAGGAGTGTAGAGGTGCTCAAAAACATGAGACATACAAATGCATTCGGTCTCCGGAAATTCGTAGGTCTCACAGTTTGCGCGAATGAACTTCGGGATATCAACCGAAGGCTCGCACATATCCATGCAAGTGTAGTCAATCTCAGATGGCAAGTGTTGATAGAGACTTCCGGACGACCCACCAATTTCAATCAAGGATTGGCACCCGTGCGAACGAACAAACTCTGCGAACCACGTATGGTGCTCTTTCCATGTAGGAGTATTGGCCGTGGCATTGTGCGATTCGGAATACAACACGGTTGGATCGATAAGCGTTTTGAGCTGGACACATCCACACTGGTCACATACACCTACCCCCATGTCTTGAAGAATATCCTCCGAGAGTGGCGTGCGGGCGGGAGAGCACGTGATCGGTACGGATGGGAGTGTATACAATGAACCAAGTGTTCCGCAACAAATTACACACTGCGTTCGGTTCATTTTTCTTGTCCGTTCTTGTTTAGTAGTCGTAAGCAACTTGCGCGCCCATCAAATCGCTGAATCCGGCACGTTGGCGTCCGACTCGACGAAGAGAATACAGCCACTTTGCCGAGGGTTGAATGCGACACCAATACTGATCAATACTGTATTTCGAGATAGCATCAATCTCGCGAATGTGTTCTTGAAAGAGACGTAGACCCTCTTCGAGCGTTTGGATTGCTGTGTCATAAAACTGTCTGCGCATGATGTAGCCACTTGTTGTCGTGGCTTTTAGAACCTTGCCAAATGTGGCATCGTATGGAGCTGTGTCAAAGAGATACCATCCGAGCATCACAACATCTGCATCACTTGGGATTTTTCCGATAATTGCTGCGTACTCCTCTTTTGACACGAGAAACTCAAAGTCATCTTCGAAAACACACACCTGGGGATAGTTTCGCGCCCGTGCAAGTTTAAGAACAGAGAGATGGGACATCAAACATCCAACAGGGGGGACGGAATGTGTAATGGCTCGAAATCGCTCAGCAGAAATTCCCATTCGCGCGAACTCCATTTCAATCTGCATCCGCCGGTCGATGCGCCGGTCCAAGTTAATATAAAAGCAATTGTTCATTGTTCTTATAGAGTAAAGAATGGCTACATGTATCCTGTATCTTGCATCCCCATCCGCAGCAGTCATTCATCCGAAGACCGATTTGCGTAGACGTTACGAAGCACTCAAATACTCAATTACCCGGACTCGAGTCTTGCTTCCGAAGATCCCTATCTTTGTGTTTCATGAGGACTACACTGAGGAAGACATGAAAGGAATCGAATACGCCACCCCCAAGTTCTTGAAGGTTGATTTCAGCGGGTTTGAGGATGTCTACCAACCTGTCAATGCGTCCAAAGGCTACATGATGATGTGTCGGTTCTTCAGTGGCATCGTCCAGAAGCATCCTGAACTCCAGCGGTTCAGTCATTACATTCGCTTGGACGACGATTCCTACTTTATGGAGCCCTACATCACGGAAAAGCGGATCATCAGTTATATGTATTTCGATTATGTGTACCGGTCCGTCTTCTACGAAGCAAAGCCCCAACAGACGTTGTTTGACTTTACAATGACGTTTCTTCAGCGAGAGACCCGAATGAATGCGATTGACAAAGCAGTCCTTCAATCGAAACTTCGTGGAGAGAGCATCCTTATCAACGAACGCTATTCTGGAAAGGCTCCCTACAACAACTTTCACTTTTCAAGTCTTCGGTTGTGGAATCATCCAATCGTTGCAAAATACATCCAGGCCATTGAATCTGTTCAGGGTTGTCTTCGGTATGGATGGCTGGATGCGAATATCCACGCAATGATAATCTGGGTTCTTACGAAACGAATCCCCGGTATCCGCGTTACAACCGATACAGAGTTTGGGTATCGACACAACGCTCACGTGTCTGTGTATGGAACCTTGAATGTTGCGATCGGACCAAATCTCAAGTTCATTCCCTCTGACGAAGAAGATACGCGACCGACCCCAGTGGTGAATCTCAACCTTCCCGGGAAACTTGTGTTTGCAACGTTTGCGAATACAGACTACATGACCACCGACCGCATTCAAGACCAGGTTCGCGAATTTGGAGTCTTTGATGAAATCCACGGATGTACTGAAGCGACGATCGCAGATTTTGTCGAAACACACAAGGACTTCATTGCAAAACATCGCAAGGGATACGGCGAGTGGATCTGGAAGCCGAAGATCGCATTGACGATGCTCGAGTCGATGAATGACAATGACATCCTCGTCTATTGTGATGCCGGGATGTATCTGAACCGCCATGGACTTGTGCGGTTTGCGCAGTATGTTGAGCTTCTCCAAGAGAAATCGATTGTCGCCTTCAGTCTCAATGGAGAATACATGGCTAGTTACTACGCATGTCCCGATGCCGTCGAGTCCTATTTTCCTGAATTCTATTCGACACCTCACAGATACTGTTATGCAGGCGTGTTTCTCATGAAAAAGACGGAAGAGTCTGTTCAACTTGTTAAGGATTGGTTGGAACTATGCGAGACATACCCCTATTTGCTGGGAGAATCGAAGAAGAAACATGCAGACTATCGTGGAGGTGATGGAGACAATGGACTCTTCAATCTCTGCCTCGCAAAGCACGATGCTATCGTTCATAGGGTGTATCCCGATGAAATAAACATCTATTTTCCTGGAGGCGATCAGTTTTACAAGTGTCCGGATTGGTCGTCGTTGAAGGACTTTCCTTTTCAATGCCGTCGCATTCGTCCCGTTCGAACAGTCATTTAAAATTGGTTCCCATCTCTACCTCAATGCGCTACCCGGTGTATACTCCTGATATCGCTCCGTATACGGCGTCTCTTCACAAAGCCATCGCAGATGGATGGATCAGTTCACAAGGCGAGTTCATCGAGACCGCGCGATCTGAATTGTCGAAACGACTTGGGTCGCCGTATGTTGTTCTTGTCAACAACGGAACAAGCGCAACCCATCTGCTCTACAAGGCACTGAAGTTCAAACATCCGTCTGTTCGCACCGTCTACGTTCCTGACTCGGTGTTTGTTGCCGTCTGGAACTGCGCTCTTTACGAATATTCGCCCTCCCAGATTGTTGTGCTTCCGACGGATCCCGTGTCGTTGAACCCCGTGTTCCCCGAGACATTTCTTCCGGACTCTGCGGTGGTCGTTGTTCACAACATTGGAAATGTCGTCAATGTGCCGGAACTCCAGCGCAAACATCCTGGACTTGTTGTCGTGGAAGACTGTTGTGAGGCATTTCTGGAAACCTATGAGGATCGTCCGACAGGGACCGCATCGTTGTGTGCGGCCGTCTCCTTCTTCGGAAACAAGCTTGTCACAACGGGAGAGGGGGGAGCTTGGTACACGAACGACAAAGAGTTGTACGACTTCATTCTGAAATCGTGCCATCACGGAATGACATCAGAGCGATACGTCTACGATGTTCTCGGATACAACTATCGCATGACCAATCTCCAGGCCGCCCTGTTAACCGATCAGATGCGAGACATTGATGCGATTTTGGCTCGTAAGCGGGCCGTTCGCGATCGGTATGCAACATTGCTTCCCGAGTGGATGATCTCATCGGGATTGTGGATGAACGTGCTTCGAATTCCCGGAGGTGTTTCTGCGGGCACGTTGCGTGCAATTGGAATTGATACGCGTCCTATGTTTTATCCAATTCACCGACATGCGCATCTTCAGTGTATCCAAGCGGATTCGACTCCAATCGGTCACGAAGAGCTCGTAATGATTCCATCGTCTCCGACCTTGACAGCATACGACCAAGCCTTCATCGCAACCGCCATTCGAGCTGTTGCAGCAGGCCGGATTCCTCCAGACGTTCAACGAATTACTCCAGAGAATCGAGCTCTTCTGGACTCGTTTGTCGCGCACGAGATGCCACCAACATTTCGGTATTTCGCAACTCGAAGTGTTGACATGTGCCTTGTGAATCATACTCTGACACTTGTTGTTCCCGATGTTGCCTACGCACACTTGGACGATCGGTGGATTGGAGTGTGTGTTCTTCCGGAATCGCAGGGTCGTGGAATCGGGGCGTTCTTGCTGGATCTGGTCATTGCTTATGCGCGTGTAGAAGGCATTCGCCCTCTTCGACTCACGGTGGACAAAACCAATACCATCGCACTCGACATGTATCGCCATCGCGGATTTGTCGTTCAGTCGGAAACAGAACGCATCTACTCTATGACAAATGATCCATCTCCCAGTGTCGATCGGGGAAGCGCTTGACAAGTTAACGATCCTCGACATCAAATGTCAAAAGATTCAGGACACTGCAAGAAAGGCCCACTGTCAGCGAGAGTATGATCTACTTCACACTGAGCTTGCTTCGTATGTCGAGTCCAATGCATTCTATTACGCCCGTCTCCGAGATGTGAATCTTCAAATCTGGGAGATGCAAGACGATATTCGTGTCCGTCCGGATCCTCAGAAATGCGTCGAGATTTTAGACAAGAACGACATGCGATTTCGCATCAAAGACGTCATCAACCAGAGTGTTCAGTCCTACATTCGCGAACAGAAGGGGTATCCCGTCCGTCGTGCACTTGTCATTGGGCATATGGGTCTTGGAGACCATATCGGACTGGTTGGCGCAGTTCGATACATTGCAATGCAGCACGATGAAACTGTTGTTGTATGCAAACGTCAGTATGCTGCGAACATTGCGGCCCTCTTCGCAGACAATCCAACGATCAAGTTATGGATTGTGGATAGCGCGTATACCAAGGATCCAACTCCCACGAGTGCCGGAGAAATTGTTCCGGTTGATCCGTCAAAGTTTGTCAGCGTCTATCGCTCTGGATTCTATACGTATCCCAATCATGGTTTTGAGCCTCTTCCCGTCTGTTTCTATTTGGACATGGGATTGGACCCGGAGATTCGACACACGCACTTCCATGTTCCCACGACGCAAGGAGCGAAGGACATGTACGAACGTGTCAAAGACATTCCCTACATCTTCGTTCAGCAAAGGTCGTCCTCGCACACGACTCCGCTTGTCACGTGGGACATTGATGAAACGCTGACGATTGATCCCAACCTCAATGTCTACTCGGAAGGACACAAGTGGTACGATCTCGCCCAGTCATTCGTCAACAAAGACTTCATTGATTACACTCTGCTGATTCAACACGCAAAAGAGATCCACACAGTTGATAGCTCCTTCTACTGCTTGGCCTGCTACTTGTCACTCGACGCCGAGGTCAAGAGGTGCTATGCGCGAGAATCGGGCGCTTTCATACCTACCTATACATTTAACTAATGAACCGCGTCGCGATCGTGACAGGAGCCAATGGGCAGGATGGATCGTATCTGTGCGAACTCTTGCTATCCAAAGGATATCGCGTGTTTGCGTGTATTCGTCGGTCCTCGCAGGACACACTTGCTCTGATTCGGCCGATTCTCTCTCAATTGGAGATTCGGTACATTGACATGAACGACGCGATCAGTTTGTCGAATGTTGTTCGCGAAGTCGATGCCCTTCTTCCCAACTACGAGCGGTGCGAGATCTACAACCTTGCTGCTCAGTCGCATGTTCACGTGTCTTTCTTTGTCCCCGATTACACCTCTGAATGCGATGCTCTCGGATTGCTTCGGATTCTGGAATGTGTTCGGCAGTCGACATATCGGAGCAAGATGCGAGTGTATCAGGCTTCTACAAGCGAACTCTATGGAGACACCACGGGATATGAGACCCAGTCTGAGACAACTCCCTTTCGCCCCAAGTCACCCTACGCGACTGCGAAGCTCTATGCGTATTGGATCTCGCGCAACTATCGCGACTCGTACGGAATGTTCATCAGCAATGGCATTCTGTTCAACCACGAATCGCCCCGACGCGGAGTGGAGTTCATCACCCGCAAGCTCACGCACGGAATGGCACAGATTTTCAATGGAACGCATACGACGCCTGTTCAGATTGGGAACCTCGACTCCAAGCGCGACTGGGGCTATGCGAAAGAGTATGTCGAGGCCATGTGGCGAATCCTTCAGCACGATGTTCCGGATGATTGGGTTGTTGCAACAGGAACCATTCACAGTGTTCGAGACGTCGTTGATACGATCGCACATCGTCTCAACGTTCCACTGACATGGAAACTGGGAGAGGATGGATTGGAGCGTGCGGAAGATGCAACGGGTCGTGTATGGGTCGAGCAGTCGAGAGAGTTTCTCCGCCCCAATGACGTGACCTACTTGTGCGGAGATTCGGCGAAGATTCGGAGAGAACTTGGATGGGAACCGCGGACATCATTTGTCGATCTTATTGGAATGATGATCGATCAAGATGTTGCCGGAAACCGAAAGGAACTGAAGTAGTGCTGAGACTTGGATCCAATCAACGCAGGTGACCGTGGGATTCCAAGTTGATGAGAAATGAGTTCCGCGCAAGTCTGATCGTGCCGGTGTCCTTTGCATCGGGGGTCCTGGCTTTCCGTGTTGTTGGCATTTGTCCAATGTCCGACAAAGATGCCATTCAAACACGCCTGTTTCCATCGAGCAAGGAAATCGGCTGCGACTGGGTTTCGAAAATCAAACAACATGATACATGCGTAAATCGCTTCGATTTCCATCGCCGCATCACGCGACAACCCAAAATACGCAAGCGACCGATCGTTTGCATAGAGACCGGACGGATGTTCGTCTCCCTGCAGATATACGCCGACCTGTGCTACCCTTGGAAGAATCGGGGCCAAAGACTTCTCCAATCGATTGATGGAGTCCACCCACACGACGACCGAGTATCCCATCCGACGAACTGCCTCGACACAGAACACTTTGAACGCATACGGGTTCTCTGATTGCGGAGGACTTCCAATCTCTTCAAACTCGTGGAAACAAAACACAGGAACCGAGGGATACACCTTCGCAACTGATTCTCGAAGTTCAACGTCGTGTCCTCTGTATCGTCCGTTCGCAAAGGTTACAAAGGCCATTGACTTGTCTTCCAGGACGAATCGTCCATTGACAAATCGAAATGTATTTACCATGTTGTCTTGTCGTAGGATAAATGGTAAATGTGTTCTCATTCTGTCTCTATGGACCCGAGAACCCAATTTACTATCGAGGCATGCTCGAGAACATTGTCCTGATTGGCATGTTCTATCCGCAGTGGAAAGTGTATGTGTACATCGCACCCGATGTGACGGAGGAGATGCGATCAACACTCCGAGCTTGTAGTTCTGTTGTGCTTCGAGAAACTGGCGTCTTGGGAGCTCCGAATATGATTCATCGGTTCTATGCCATTGACGAACCGGGAGTGGATCTGATGCTGGTTCGTGACGCAGACAGTCGAGTCCATTGGAAAGACCGGTGGGCCATCAATCAGTTCTTGGAATCGAAGAGTATTGCGCACATGATTCGAGACAATCTGAGTCACAAGGTTGAGATGTGCGGGGGATTGTGGGGCATTCGCAAGTCCGCGGGTTTGAACATGCACGCATTGTACGAAGAGTTCAAGACTCGGACTGTCGAATCCAAGGCAGCGCACGATCAGGACTTTCTGATCTATATGGTATATCCTCGTATCGCGTCAAGGATGCTTGTCCATTACAGCTTCGATGACCTTCTTGGCAAGTATGAACGGGGCGTCATGTTCCCATTCCCCTGGACAAACGACATCTTTTGCGGGCGTCCCGAGACAACGGATTATGTGGAGAGACCACAGCCTAGACCAACTCCCGAAAAGCGTTTTTCACTGAATCTTCCCTTTCCTTAGTAAGCAATGGATATCAGCATTTTAATCCCAACGATGAAGCCTCGCGAACGGCTGTTCCAGCAAGTCTTGGCAGAAGTTCAGCGTCAGATTCGCGAGACCCCTGAAATCAAGGTTGAAGTGCTGTGGGAGTCCGACAATGGAGAGCTGACACTCGGACAAAAGCGCAATGTTCTTATGGACCGATGCTCTGGCAAATACCACTGCTTTGTCGACGATGACGACGTGTTGGCTCCGAATTATCTTCGGACGTTTGTTCCGATGATTACGAGTGGCATTGACTACGATTGTGCGTCCTTCGTTGGAGCACACTACATGAGAGGCCACTTCAACAAGCTGTTTCATCACTCGTTGGACTACACGGTTTGGGGAGAATACCCCGACCGTTTCGTTCGTACAATCTCTCCAATGAACCTGATCAAGACAAGCATCGTTCGGCAGGTTCGATACAAGGACATTCGCAATACAGAGGACCATGAATTCTCCAAGCGTTTGATGGCCTCTGGACTTTTAACTACCGAGTTCAAGATTGATCCGAACGTCCCGATTTATCATTACATTGATGGTGTCAAGGCGGACAGAGAAGACTGGCAATACAGATGGAGGGGGAACTACATCGAGTTGTTCAAGACGTTTGACCCCTCAATGTTTCGCGTTCAGTCCTCAATTGCACAGGCAAGTGGAAACGTTGTCTACCCATTCTTGAAAGTTTCTCGGTCGTAGAACAAATGGAAGGCGGTGCAATTCAGAAGATCGGATCTCGCGCGCAGGTAATGCATGGGACGGCGCATCATACGTCGGGTGGACTCACGAAGCGCGACCTCAAGTACAACAAGTGGGGTCGCATCGTATCGAAAGCCAAGTCTCAGAAGGCGAAGAAGGAGAATCGCCTTGTAAAGATGGGCTTCAAGACTCAGAAGGGCACGTTTGGACTGAAGAAGACCAAGAAGACGAGGAAGGGTGGAATGGATGAGTAAACTCTCATGGTAGAACAATGGGATTCGCGCTCTTCGGAACACCCCTCTATTTGAACGAAAAGTGTATCATCTTTTCAGCCTTCGTGCTTGCGGTGTATTTCATGCCGCATCAGAAGGCCTGGCAACACGAAGCTGTGTTTGCGTTTGTGCTCGCAATGACAGCATACGTCCTGATGGCATGGTACGACTACATCTACGACTGCAATGACAAGTTGGGACCTACGTTCTTTGGTGCATTGATCGGTTGGTTCAAGCCCTACGGTGGTGTCCCTCCCGAGTATCCCCCTCTTCCGATCAAATACAAGAAGGTTGTGGCAGCGTTTGACATCATTGTCTTGATTGTCTTGCTGTCGCTTGTTTTCTATCCGTATACCTCTCGATACATTCCTTTCCTGAAATAACACAATGGAGTTTCCAGCCAATGCTGTCTACGGCCCTGAACACAAGAAGACGGAACCGCCTCGTGCGGTCGAAGTCGCAGGGGTTCGCATTCCCGGTCAACACGTGTGGTTGATTGGTGTCGGGATCATCGGAATGCTGGTCGTGGCAACGATTGTCATTTTGTTTGTACTTCCCAGCGGGATCCCGTTTCTCGCTGCAAAGTTCGCGGGTGGATTCTTTGAGTACGTAGGTCTCTTTTTCGTGTACATGATCGGATTCTTCTTTTTGGTGATTCTGTTTGGAATGCTTGCCGCATTGGTCGGAGTCCAGGCAATTCCTTTCCTGACCAGAAACAATGGTTGAGCCGGGAACAGCGGCAATTGCGGTGCTAAGCACAATCGCAGGGATATCGGGGTATGGGGCGATGAAGATCAACTCGAAACAGGGAGAGATGATTGAGGCCGAAATCCAGAAGCGTATCAAGGCGACGCAAGACTTGCTGAAAGCAACTGAAGCTGCACGTGCGACTGCGCAAGCTGATCTTCAGAAACAGGCTGACGAGGTGAAACGCTTGTCCGCAGAACTTGCTACGATCAAACGTGCCAAGGAAACGTTGGAAAAGGAGAAGTCATCATTGAAGTCGTCTCTCGAATCTGCGACAGAAGGAGAGCAGTTGTTCAAGACGATTCCTCTTCCTGCGTTTCGTCGGGCGATCAAGGACCTCCGAAACGACGACGAGTTTATTGCCGCGAAAGATGGTCTGACTCCTGCGCAGCAGGCAGACGTTATAGCTATCATTGAAAAACTCGAAAAAATCTCGACCTTTTCCCTCTCTCGTGGAACGATGCAGTCCGTCTACCAAAAACTCACCAAGGCATCCGGAAGACCCGAGGGATTCATGCCACGCGATCGGTTCGATGCGATATTCACAAAGGCCCTGAAGTCTGCTGAACTGAAGGTTGAAGAGGACAACCCGCCTTCTTCTGAAACACCGCCTTCGTCTGAAACGCCTCCTTCAAGTGAAACACCGCCTTCTTCCAAATCTCCTCCTTCCGAAGAGCCTCAGGTCAATGTCGAAGAATCAGAACGTACGAAATGTAAGGAAGTGCTTGAGGCAAAGGGAATCCGAAGCCTAAAAGACTGGAGGAAATGGTCTCTGAAAAACAGGGACTCCCCCGACCTTGCTGAAGTGAACAACTGCGCAACCATGCTGTACAAGAGTGGAGGCTCGCGGAAATCTACTTTAAAGAAGCGCCGAGAGGGTAAACAAAATGGCAGAGGAACTCGTCGTCGCAAAAACCGTGCAAACCGCACCCATTCGAACTCTCGCTGAGGGCCTGAAGTCCATGCTTGTGGAGATGAGCTTGGTTTTCGACAAGGATGGGATTCGCATGATCGCAATGGACAACACTCGTGCCGTACTGACTCATATGCGCCTCTACGCGAACAAGTTTGAGCACTACGAGTACAATCACTCTGCGCCCCGCTTGGATGTGGGCCTGAACACCGACCACTTTTATCGTGTCGTCAAGACGGTAACCAATGACGACACGATCACGTTTTCTGTGTCCAAGGCCGAGTCCAACCACCTCATGATCACTCTCGAGAACGGAGAGAAGAAGCGTCGCGTTCGCTACAAGCTTAACCTGCTCGACAGGGACGATTCGGATATGACGATCCCCGAGCGCGATTTTGCGACACGCATTACCATGCCGTCTCTCGATTTCCAGAAGATCATTCGCGACATGACTCTTCTGTCTGCGAAGACGGTGGACATCAAGAACGTCGGAAACTCGCTCACGTTCAGTTGCAAGGGGCCGTTTGCATCCCAGACGGTGACGATGGGCGATTCTGCGTCCGAACTTGCGATCGACAAGAAGGAGTCGGACGAGATTGTATCCGGCACGTTCAGTCTGCCCCATCTGGTTCTCTTTACCAAGTGTTCCAACCTCTCCAACAATCTGGAACTTCACCTGAAGAACGATTGGTTCCTGATGATTCGGTATGTCATTGCGAATCTTGGGGATATCAAGCTTTGCTTGGTCCCTCTGACGACTACCTAATCTCTCAACCACATACAAGAATGAAGACTCGTCGCAATACGACCTCCGGCGGAGACATTGTGAGCCACCTCCTCACGATCCGCAATCAAATCAAACTGTATCATTGGCAGACGCATTCGTTTGCCCGTCATACAGCAACCGACAATTTAACCTTGGCATTGGACACTGCGATTGACGCGTTCGTCGAGTCCTACATGGGACGCTACGGACGCCCGAAGGTTCGGGGGTCAATCAAGCTGCACAATTTCAGCGAATCGGCAGCCCGGACATTTGTTGCAAAGGAGTCGAAGTATTTGGAGTCAGAGCTTCCCAAGAAGATCGGAAAGGGAGACACCGATCTTCTCAATCTTCGTGACACAATTCTCGGTGAGTTGACGAAGGTGTCGTATCTGTTCACGCTTCAGTAAAACGCAACTGATGCAGCGAAGTTGTAGTTGTTAAAGTTGCCACCGGTTGGGACCATTCGGAAATCAAACGTGTCGCCTTTGGTGTAGTCTACTGATTGCGTGGTGTTGGAGGACAACGTCTGTCCTGCCACAATCGTCATGCTCATATCCGTGATCGCGTTGTTCTTGTATGCCGTGAGTTTGACGGACGTTCCAACTGCGACTGCTGGGGAGCACTGAAACGTCCCCGAAAACAAAATCATATTTTGCGTAACGGGAATGCCAAATGTAGACGTTGGCAAGTCTCCCTGCTTCACAAACCCGGGAACCAGATAATACGTGGTTCCGTTCGTAAAGTTCCCCGTGGTTCCAAAGTGCGTTACCGCACCCTCCGTTGTCACACTAAATCCATTCCCGTTTGCCGAGTTGTTTTTCAAATCCACGGACCCCAGCAGGATTTCTCCTGCGGTTCTGTTGATGTCATGGTTGGTTGGGACCAATACGTGATCGCCACCGCGAATCGTGGAATATTTGAGAGACGCATAGGCCCATGCATTTGTTGTCTCCACACCAATGATATCGCTTCCAGTGCCTCGAGTGTTCACATTCACATCGCGAATGGCAAACCAGTTGGACCCTGTCACGTAAATTCCACGAACAGGTCCTGAGGAAGACGCATCAACGCCGATGGTACAACTGCGAACCGCGTCTGACGCACTGTAGGTGGT
>JACCDV010053576.1_pt1 | contig 16436 bp, 8 predicted proteins | sample 7446131 | NCBI WGS metagenome assembly JACCDV01 (sample SAMN15323448, study PRJNA562643) | freshwater metagenome | isolation source: river surface water | place: USA:Blue River Watershed | collected 2017-08-17 | reverse complement strand
GACAAATGGCTGAGGGCGTATTTGAAAACCATATCCTAATAAATGTTCCACGTGGAACATTATTGAACCGCCTATGAATATTAAAATTGAGAAAATATACCTATCCCTTGGCTCTCCGCTCGCTTCACTCGAAGGTTCGCTACGGAATAGTATATTATTCTCAATTACTTACGGTGTTAATACTAGTTAGAGGTTCTTGTGATTCGATATTGACCCAGGTTGAATAATTAGAAAACAATACAAATATTCGACGAACTTTCGAGCAAGGCGAGCAGAGAGGCGAATATTTTGGTATTTTTTCTAATATATACTTGTAGAAGCGGATTTAAAAAGAACACTTATTAATAGAGGAAAAAATACAAGGTGTTCCACGTGGAACGTTTTATTTAATCATTCCATCTTATCTTTGCAACCTTATGTTTCCAAAATACAATGTCATAGTAGTAGGAGCGGGCCACGCTGGTTCTGAAGCCGCGGCGGCAGCTGCCAATATGGGCTCTAAGGTCCTATTGATTACTATGAATATGCAGACCATAGCACAAATGAGTTGTAATCCGGCGATGGGTGGCATTGCGAAGGGTCAAATTGTGAGAGAGATAGACGCTTTGGGTGGATACAGTGGAATTGTGTCTGATTTAAGTACGATTCAGTTTAGGATGTTGAATAAAAGCAAGGGACCTGCAATGTGGAGTCCTAGAGCACAAAATGATCGACACCTGTTTGCAAGCAAGTGGAGAGAAATGCTAGAGCTTACGCCGAATGTTGATTTTTACCAAGATTCTGTAAATGAATTAGTTATAAAAAACGGAAAGGCCTGTGGGGTTAAAACCAGTATGGGCCATGAAATTTTAGCCGACGCAGTGGTGATTACTAGTGGCACTTTTCTAAATGGCATCATGCATATTGGTGAAAAGCAAATGGGCGGCGGCCGTGTGGCGGAAAGAGCAGCTACGGGTATTACAGAACAGCTTGTTTCATTTGGCCTTGAATCAGATAGGCTAAAGACAGGAACACCTCCAAGGGTGGACGGAAGAAGCCTTGATTATTCTAAAATGGAAGAACAAAAAGGAGACGAAGAGGTGGTAGGCTTTAGTTATATGGATATTCCAAGGGTTAAAGCGGCAGATCAGCGTTCTTGTTGGATTACCTATACGGATCCAATCGTACACGATATTTTAAAAACCGGATTTGATAGAAGTCCAATGTACCAGGGCCGTATAGAAGGCGTAGGTCCAAGATACTGCCCAAGCATTGAAGATAAAATCAATCGATTTGCGGATAGAGAAAGACACCAGTTATTCGTAGAACCAGAAGGCTGGAACACGGTGGAGGTTTATGTGAATGGATTTAGCACGAGTTTGCCAGAAGAGGTTCAGTATCAAGCACTTAGAAGGGTTCCTGGCTTTGAAAATGCTAGAATGTTCCGTCCTGGCTATGCGATTGAATATGATTTTTTCCAACCTACTCAATTAAAGTACACACTTGAAACAAAGGCGATTGACAACTTATACTTTGCTGGACAAATTAACGGCACAACAGGTTATGAAGAAGCGGCTTGTCAAGGGATGATGGCTGGCATGAATGCACATTTAAAAATCAATGAAAAGCCACCATTTATTTTACAAAGAAGCGATGCCTATATTGGAGTGTTGATAGATGATTTAATTAGCAAAGGAACAAATGAGCCTTATAGAATGTTTACTTCTAGGGCGGAGTTCAGAACCCTGTTGCGTCAAGACAATGCAGATTTAAGATTAACAGAAATATCCTACAATTTAGGTTTAGCAAGTATTGAGCGCATGCGCAAAGTACAAGATAAAAACAACTACGTAGCAGAGATAAAAAACACATTGAATACACATTCAATTGAACCAGACGAAATCAATGCATTCCTTGGTACCATTGATTCTGCGGCGATGACCGAAAAACAAAAAGCAGCTAAATTAGTTTTAAGACCTAATATTAGTTTACAACAATTAATGGACCACTCGGCTTCATTAAACGAAAAACTACAAGGCAATGATCCTGATTATTTAGAGCAAGCAGAGATTCAAGTAAAGTATGAAAGGTATATAGAGAAAGAAAAAGAAATCGTTGAAAGAATGTCTGCACTTGAGCACAAGGTCATACCAGATAGTTTTGATTATGATAAAGTGCCTGCGCTCTCTATAGAAGCAATGCAGAAGTTTAAAAAAATTAGACCAATCACTATTGGCCAGGCAAGCAGAATTAGCGGCGTGAATCCTAGTGATATTCAAATTCTAATGGTCTACATGGGTAGATAATACATCGAAAACCACACATCGCCATTTATCAAAAAAAGACCAGTTCCCCTTTGTTGAATCGTTGTTTTTAGTAGCTTTAGAAAGACGAGTTTCCATCATTTCCCCAAAGTATTTTGGTGTAAAACTGGGGCCTTATTTTTTTATTCAAAACTAAAATCAACCGCGTATGAGGAGGATTATTCTATCTCTTCTTTTACTTGTAATTGGAGTAACTGCATTTTCGCAGGAGACTTTTCCAATTAATGGAGTGAGAGACACGAGAACAGGTGTGTATGCATTTACCAATGCTACCATCGTTCAAAACGAAAAAACAAAAATTGAAAAAGGAACACTTGTGATTAAGCAAGGAAAAATTGTTGCCGTTGGTACAGCAGTTGAAATTCCAAAAGAAGCAATTATTGTTGACTGTAATGGAAAGTTTATCTATCCTAGTTTTGTGGATCCCCTAACAGACTATGGCGCGAATACACCAAAGCGTGGTGCAGCAGGATTTAACTTCGGTGCACCTGGACAGTTTCTTTCTAATAAGCCAGGCGCATACAACTGGAACCAAGCAATTAAGCCAGAAGTCAATGCGGTAGAGTCTTTCAGCATAGATGATGCAACAGCTGTTGGCTTTAGGAACAATGGTTATGGTGTTGTGTTCACGCACGTAAAAGATGGTATTGCAAGAGGAACAGGTGCTGTGGTTACTTTAGCGTCTACAAACGAAAACCAAACTATTTTAAAATCTAAAGCAGCGCAAGTTTTTTCTTTTGATAAAGGAACGTCTACACAAACATATCCAAGTAGTTTAATGGGAAGCATCGCTTTATTGCGCCAAACTTATTTAGATGCAAAATGGTATGCAACTAAGCCAGCTTCAGAAGGTGTAAATTTATCATTAGAAGCTTTTAATGCAAATGCTAGCTTACCACAAATTTTTGTAGCAGACGACAAGTGGTCCACATTAAGAGCAGATCGTATTGCAAAAGAATTTGGAACACAATATATCATTAGAGGAGCCGATAATGGTTACCAAAGAATAGATGAATTGGCTAAAATAAAAGCGTCTTATATATTAGGTCTTGATTTTCCGGTTGCATTGGATGTGGAAGACGCAAACGATGCAAGGTTTGTAGCCTTGTCAGAAATGAAGCATTGGGAATTGGCACCAACCAATCCTGCTGCATTTGAAAAAGCGGGTATCAGTTTTAGTATCAGCATGGCTGATATGAGAGACGGAAAGCAGTTTTTGACTAATCTTAGAAAAGCAGTTCAATATGGACTTTCTGAGACAAAAGCTTTAGAGGCATTAACAAAAACACCAGCACAACAAATTGGAGTATACGATCAGGTAGGTTCATTGGAAGTGGGCAAGTTGGCCAACTTCTTAATTACTACAGAATCTATTTTTAATAGCAATGCAAAAATTATTGAAAACTGGATTCAAGGAAATAAGTTTGATGTGAACGGTTCAGAGTGGAACAGCCTTGCAGGTAAATATAAATTAACCGTTAACAACGCTGGTACAAAAACTGATTACACGGTTGAAATTAAAAAAGACTTATCAGCAAATGTAATTGGATCAGATACCTTAGCTGCAAAAATTGCAGTGAGCGATGCTTTGGTTAAAATAAGTTTTCCAGAAAAAAAGGGTCGTGGTGTTGAAAGCATTCGCCTGAGCGGTGTGATTGCTATCGGTGGATGGAATGGATTTGGAACAGATGCAAAAGGTGGTAAATTAACTTGGTCTGCAAGTCTTGTTGCGCCTGCAACCGCAGCTGTGGAAGAAAAGAAAGCAGCAGAGCCAGTGAAATTAATTTCAAAAGTAACCTATCCATTTGTTGGACTAGGCAACGAAACCATCCCACAACAAGAAACTCTTTTAATTAAGAACGCTACAGTATTGACCAACGAAAAAGAAGGTACATTACAAAACACAGACGTCCTTTTAAAAGCAGGTAAAATTGCAAAAATTGGAAAAGGATTAACAGAAACAGGAGCAAGAGTTTTAGACGGTACTGGTAAATATTTAAGCGCTGGTATCATCGACGAGCACTCACACATCGCAGCCTTATCTATTAACGAAGGTTCTCAATCAACTACTGCAGAAGTAAGGGTTGGTGACAACATGAATCCAGAGGACATTAATATATATCGCCAGCTAAGCGGCGGGGTGACTTCTTCTCATATTCTTCACGGAAGTGCGAACACAATTGGTGGACAAACACAATTGATTAAATTAAGATGGGGCGCTACAGACGAAGGATTGAAATTTGCAGGCGCAGATCCATTTATTAAGTTTGCCTTGGGTGAAAACGTAAAGCGAACCACATCTACTAACAACAATCGTTTCCCTGATACGAGAATGGGTGTTGAAGAAGTATTGACAGATGCGTTTGATAAGGCAGTGGATTATCAGAAAGCAATGAAAGCAAATCCTACAACAACCAGAAGAGACTTAGAATTAGAGGCGTTGACGGAGATTATGAATAAAAAGCGTTTTATCACTTGTCACTCTTATGTACAAACTGAAATTACGTATGCAATGCGCGCGGTTGAAAAGTTCAAGGCTCAGGGCTATGATTTTAACATCAATACTTTCACCCATATTTTGGATGGCTATAAAGTTGCAGATAAGATGAAAGTACATGGTGCTAGTGCAGCAACTTTCTCAGACTGGTTTGCATATAAAACAGAAGTAATCGATGCGATTGCATACAACGCAGCAATTATGCATAATGTTGGTGTAAACACAGTGATTAATTCTGATGATGCTGAAATGGCGCGTCGTTTGAATCAAGAAGCAGGAAAGGCTGTTAAATATGGTGGCGTATCAGAAGAGGAAGCATTGAAGATGGTTACCTTAAACCCAGCAAAAGCGCTTCACGTAGATAATAAAGTAGGAAGTATTAAAGTGGGCAAAGATGCAGACGTGGTATTATGGAGCGAGCATCCATTGAGCATCTATGCAAAATCTTTATACACTATAGTAGACGGTACAGTTTATTTTGATCGTGAAAAAGAAGCAGAACGTAGTAAACAAGTAACTGCAGAAAGAACGAAGCTGATTCAAAAAATGTTAGGCGATAAAAGAGCCGGTATGCCAACAAGACCAGCTACACCAACTACGCAAATATTATTAGAGTGTGGAGACCACGATCATAACGAAGGTCTTAACACTATTTACGAAACTCAAAAAAACTAAACCATGCAAAAGAAATATTTAAGCATTTTTGCTCTTGCGTTGTTAGGTTTAACTGCAAGTGCACAAGACAATGTGTATCCAGCTGCAATACAAAAAGGGGTAACAGTCATCACACATGCAACAGTGCATGTAGGAAACGGAACCACTTTGACAGACGCGACTATTGCGTTTGAAAACGGAAAAATTATTGGTGTGGGCAATGTTGCAATACCAACTGGTGCCAAGGTGATTGATGGAACCGGCAAACAGGTATATCCAGGTTTGATCCTTCCTACATCTGATTTAGGACTAAGAGAAATTAGTTCTGGCGTGCGAGGTAGTAATGATTTTGCAGAAATCGGAGAAAATAACGCAAACATTAGATCGATCGTTGCATACAATACAGATTCAAAAATTATTGGCGTGCTTCGTGAGAATGGTATTTTATTAGCAGGTGTTGCACCACAAGGTGAGTTGATCGAAGGTCAATCAAGTGTGGTACAATTAGACGCATGGAACTATGAAGATGCTGCTTATAAAATGGACAATGGATTGTATATCAATATGCCAAGCTTGATGCCACGTCGTGGTGGTCGTATGGCATTTATGCGTCCAGGTCCAGGTGGCGATCCAGTAAAAGCGGCGATGGAAAAGATTGAAATTATCAAAACCTTTTTCACAGACGCTAAAGCGTATTACCAAGAAAAAACACATGCTGCGAATAATTTAAAATTAGAAGCGGTGCGCGGTTTGTTTGATGGCAAGCAAAAATTATTTGTTCGCGCAAACGAAGTAAAGCAAATGTTATTGGCGATGGACCTTGCAAAATCTTTTGGATTTAAATTGGTCATTGTGGGCGGAACAGAAGCGTATCAAATTGCAGATTTATTGGCTGAAAATAATGTACCAGTTATTTTGGATCGTCAACACGCGTTGCCTTCTATGGAAGATGACGACGTGGATCAACCTTATAAAACGCCAGCTGCTTTGCAAAAGGCAGGTGTATTATTTTGTTTAAACGATACCCATGACCAAAGTCGTTTTCGCAACCTTGCTTTCAACGCTGGAACAGCTGCTACTTATGGTTTAACAAAAGAGCAAGCACTTTCTGCGGTGACTTTAAACGCTGCAAAAATTTTAGGTATCGATGACAAAACCGGTACGATTGAAACTGGTAAAGACGCGAACCTTTTAATTGTGAATGGCGATTTATTAGATATGAAGTCTAGTGTGATTGGCCAGGCTTTTATTCAAGGTCGTAATGTGTCTTTAGACAATAAAGGCAAGCAATTATATGAGCGCTACAAGCACAAGTATCAATTGAAATAAATTCAACCCCGTTTGTTTACAAAGCTATTTGAAGTAGTAATGTAAACGTGGAAAAATAAGTTTCCTCCCAGCTCGGTAAATCTGAACTGGGAGGATTTTTTTTGGCTAACTTAGCAGCATGTCTAAAAAACTATATTTACTAGATGCCCTGGCTTTAATTTATAGGGCTTATTATGCACTCATCCGCACCCCAAGAATCACAAGTACAGGCATCAACACCAATGCGCAGTTTGGTTTTACCAATACCCTACTAGAGATTATTAAAAAGGAAAACCCTTCCCATATTGCTGTATGTTTTGATACGCATGCGCCTACAGAAAGACATACCGATTTCACCGACTATAAAGCAAATAGAGAAGCCGCACCCGAAGACTTATTAAGCTCGCTACCACATATTAAAGCCATCATAGAAGGATTTAATATTCCTGTAGTAGAATGTGACGGTTATGAGGCAGATGATGTAATTGGTACACTGGCTTGGCAGGCTGCAGACATGGGTTACGAAGTGTATATGGTCACACCCGATAAAGACTATGGCCAATTATTGGTGAAAGAGAATGTGTATATGTGGAAGCCACCTGCATTTGGGAACGAAAGAGAAATCTTAGATGCCGAAAAAATAAAAGCCAAATGGGATATTGCGCGTGTAGACCAAGTGATAGACATGTTGGGCTTAATGGGTGATGCGGCAGATAATATTCCAGGAATTCCAGGCGTGGGTGAAAAGACCGCGGCAAAATTATTAAAAGAGTACGACACGCTTGAAGGTGTGTTGGCGAATGCTGATAAGATTAAAGGCGCGATGGGTGAGAAAGTGAGAGCCGGAAAAGAATCGGCTATCATGAGTAAAAAATTAGCCACCATCATTACCAATGTGCCCGTTCAGTTTCATGAAGAAGATTATAAATTATCCGAAAAAAATATACCCGCCTTAACAGAGATTTTTAATTTACTAGAATTCAAGACCCTTGGCAAACGCATATTGGGTAGTGATTTCGAAGTGGTGGCGGCGCAAGATCCTGAGGTGCAAACAGATTTATTTGGCAACGAAGTCAAATCTAAAAAGACAACTGTAAAAACAAAAACAATTGTACTTGATTCAGAAACCGGAACACAATCTGTATTGGAACCCAATGACGAGCCTGGTAATGCTGGTTACAATGGCGACGAAGAAGCGTCCGATTTGCCTAAATTAATTGCCAATAAAAATATTGAGAATACACCACATACATATGAAACGATTGTGGGCGATCAAGCAATTGAGGATTTCATAAAAAAGATAATAGCAAAAAAGGAAATTTGTATTGATACGGAAACAACAGGGATTGATGCGAACAATGTGCAGCTGGTAGGATTAAGTTTTTCAAACACCACACATACCGGTTATTATTTACCCGTTGCAAACGATGGTGATGGACCGGATGGCGCAAAACATATTTTAGAAAAACTAAAACCTTTATTTGAAGACGAAACAATCACGTGGATTGGACAAAATTTAAAATATGATTTCTTAGTGTTGAAATGGTATGGTATCATTTTAAAAGGAAAAACTTTTGATACCATGTTGGCGCACTATGTGATAGAGCCAGAAGGTAGACGTAGCATGGATATCCTTAGTGAGCAGTTTTTAGGTTATGCACCCGTGAGCATCGAAAACCTAATTGGTAAAAAAGGAAAAAACCAAGGAACGATGCGCGATGTGCCTTTGGATCAAATCACTGAGTACGCGGCAGAGGATGCGGATATTACTTATCAATTGAAAGAATGTTTTGAGCCGTTGTTGGCCAAGCGCGAAGTGAAACGTGTTTTTGAAGAAGTAGAAAACCCCTTGATGCAGGTGTTGGTGGATATGGAATTTGAGGGCGTTAAAGTAGACGAACAATTTTTAAACGAATATAGTAAGGTATTAGAAGCAGATATTAAAATAAGCGAAGAGCGTGTTTTTGAACAAGCAGGTGTGCGATTTAATCTTGCATCTCCAAAACAATTGGGTGAGGTTTTGTTTGATATTTTAAAAATTGATCCCAAAGCAAAAAAAACAAAGACCGGTCAATACGCTACAGGAGAAGATGTTTTAGCGAAACTTGCATCGAAACATAAAATTGTAGATGATATTTTAAACTTTAGAGAATTAAGTAAATTAAAATCTACGTATGTGGACGCACTTCCTGCTATTGTTAATCCAAAAACAGGAAGAATCCACACCAGCTATGCACAAGCGGTTGCGGTAACGGGAAGGTTGAGTAGTACCAATCCAAATTTGCAAAATATTCCAATTCGTTCAGAGCGTGGAAGGGAAGTTAGAAAAGCATTTATTCCAAGAGACCCTGATCGTATTTTAGTGAGTGCGGATTATTCTCAGATAGAATTAAGGGTGGTTGCAGCTATTAGTGGCGATCCAAATATGTGCGACGCATTTAAACAAGGTAAAGACATCCACACCGCAACGGCTGCAAAAGTATATGGCATCGCAGAAGCGGATGTGACTAAAGAACAACGTTATAAAGCTAAGAGTGTCAACTTTGGTATCATCTATGGACAGGGCGCATTTGGTTTAGCCGAAAACTTAGGGATCTCAAGAACAGAGGCAAAAGAGATTATTGATAATTATAAAAAAGAATTTCCCAATATTCAATTATATATGGACCAACAAATCAACAAAGCGAAAGAGCAAGGCTTTGTTGAAACTTTAATGGGACGTAAGCGCTGGTTGAGGGATATCAATTCCTCTAATTTTACGGTGCGTGGTTTTGCCGAACGAAACGCCATCAACTCTCCTATACAAGGGTCTGCGGCAGATATGATTAAGCTTGCGATGATCAAGATCCATCGTGAAATGAAAAAGCAACATTGGGAATCAAAAATGATTTTACAAGTGCATGATGAATTGGTGTTTGATGCAGTCGAGTCTGAATTACCTGCCCTTAAAGAATTGATTTTATCTTGTATGACCACTGCAATGGAATTGCCAAATGGCGTACCGGTAGAAGCAGAAATTGGTCAAGGAAAAAATTGGTTAGAAGCGCATTAATTTTAAGCCCCCAAATAAAAAAGCCCTTAAATTTTTAAGGGCTTTTTTATTATCTGTTCATGCTGGCCAAAAACTCTTCGTTGTCTTTTGTGCCGCGCATGCGTTTTAATAATTCGTTCATTGCTTCGTCGGTGTTCATATCGTTCAAGAACAAACGAAGAATATTCATTCTTTGTAATACATCTTTATCTAATAATAAATCATCACGACGCGTGCTTGATCCTGTCAAATCAATTGCAGGGAAAATACGCTTATTCGCTAAACGACGATCTAATACTAATTCCATATTACCTGTTCCTTTGAATTCTTCAAAGATCACCTCGTCCATTTTAGAACCCGTATCTACAAGCGCTGTTGCAATGATAGTAAGCGATCCGCCGTTTTCAATTTTACGCGCCGCACCAAAAAATTGTTTTGGTTTTTGCATTGCGTTGGCTTCTACCCCACCCGATAAAACCTTACCAGAGCTTGGCGCAACGGTGTTATGCGCACGCGCTAAACGAGTAATAGAATCTAATAAAATCACTACATCGTGTCCGCACTCTACTAAACGTTTTGCTTTTTGTAAAGCCATCGTAGATACTTTAACGTGTTTTTCTGCAGGCTCATCAAATGTAGACGCAATCACTTCCGCTTTTACAGAACGCTCTACATCTGTTACTTCCTCTGGGCGCTCATCCACCAATACCACCATCAAATAACATTCTGGGTGATTGGCAGCAATTGCGTTAGCAACCTCTTTCAACAACATGGTCTTGCCCACTTTTGGTTGCGCAACTAATAATCCACGCTGTCCCTTACCAATCGGTGTAAATAAATCCATGATACGCGTACTATAATTATTAGCCGTGGTATATAAATTTAATTTCTCGAAAGGGAACAATGGTGTTAAATAGTCAAAAGGAATACGATCGCGAATTTCGTCTGGTTTTTTACCATTGACAAAATCTACTTTCGTTAATGCAAAATATTTTTCACCTTCTTTAGGTGGGCGTACTGTTCCTTGAACGGTGTCTCCTGTTTTTAAACCAAATAATTTTATTTGTGAAGGAGAAACATATACGTCATCTGGAGAGGATAAATAATTATAATCAGAGCTTCTTAAAAAGCCGTATCCATCCGGCATCATTTCTAATACACCTTCGGAAGCAATGGCGCCGTCGAATTCAACATTGAATACAGGTTCTTTTTTAGGAAGATGTCTGTTTTGGTGTGGGTGTTGTCCTTGACCGGGTCCTCTTTGACCACGGTGTTCTCCACCTTGTTGATGTTGATTAGATTGACCAGCATTTTGGTCTTGGCCCGTTTGGTCACCCTGCGGTGCAGACGCCACTTCGGGATTTTCTGCTGGTGCAGGCGCTTGGCTTGCTGCAGACTCGTCTCCAAACAAGGCAGCTGCTATTTTAGAAGCTTTATCGTCTTCGGAATGGTCTTTTTGAATTTTAACTGGAGCGGCCGTCTTTTTTGCAATAGGCTTGCGCTCTGGTTTTGATGCAGTGGTATCTGCTTTTGCTTTTGTAGCAGGCGCAGCAACAGGCTTGCGTCCTCTTTTTGGTTTGTCGTCTTTTTCTGGCACTTTAAATGAAGGGTTTTTTTAAATCGAATGGAGATCGGGGAATGTTTGAAAAAATCTAGTTGAATTTGGTCAAGATTTGACCGGTAATGAAAGAAGCGCGAAAAATAGTATCTGAGCGTTTGCTCGTTTCTACCACAAAGTAAAGCAGTTTTGCATAAAAAAACAATTTTTTATGGGTTATCTTTGAACCTCGAAATAACTAATATGTTCAACCAAAGAGTCAAAATCAAGCAATTGTTAAGCGGAAACGACGCTCAATCAGCTGTCGGTACCGAAGTAGTAGTCATGGGATGGGTTCGTACCTTCCGAAATAACCAGTTCATTGCATTGAACGACGGCAGCACCAATAACAATGTGCAAGTGGTAGCCAGTTTGGGTGAATTTGATGAAGCTTTATTAAAACGCATCACAACAGGCGCTTCTTTGAAAGTAACAGGTGTGGTAGTAGAAAGCCAAGGCAAAGGGCAGAGTGTGGAAGTAAAAGCAACTACAATAGAAATATTAGGAGACAGTGATGCCGAAAAATATCCTTTACAACCCAAAAAGCATTCTTTAGAATTTTTAAGAGAAAAAGCGCATTTACGTTTTAGGACCAATACATTCGGATCTGTGTTTCGCATTCGTCATTCTTTGGCTTTCGCAGTGCACCAGTTTTTTAATGATCGCGGATTTTTATATTTAAATACACCTATCATTACATCAAGCGACGCAGAAGGTGCCGGCGAAATGTTTCGTGTGACTACGCTTCCAATGGAAGGCGCACCAAAAAATGAAGCAGGTGAAATTGATTTTACCGAAGACTTTTTTGGTAAGAGCACGAACTTAACTGTGAGCGGACAACTAGAAGGAGAGCTAGGCGCTATGGCGTTTTCAGACATTTACACTTTTGGTCCAACCTTCCGTGCAGAGAATTCAAACACCACAAGGCATTTGGCAGAGTTTTGGATGATTGAACCCGAAGTGGCATTTAATGACCTTGAAGACAATATGAATTTAGCGGAAGATTTCATGAAGCATTTAATTGCTTATGTGATGGAACACAATGCAGATGACTTAGCATTTTTAGATGCGCGTTTAGCGGAAGAAGAAAAACAATTACCTACCGAAAAAAGAGCTGGCTTAGGGTTGATAGAGAAATTAAAATTTGTACTAGAAAATAGTTTTGAAAGAATCACCTACACAGAGGCGATTGATATTTTATTAAATAGCAATCACTATAAGAAAAAGAAATTCACTTACGATGTTAAATGGGGTATAGATTTACAAAGTGAGCATGAAAGATTCTTAGTAGAGCAACATTTTAAAAAGCCAGTGATTGTTACAGGTTATCCAGCAGCGATCAAAGCATTTTATATGCGCATGAACGATGGATGTGAGCCTGGCAAAGAGACCGTAGCTGCTATGGATATTTTAGCACCTGGCATTGGTGAAATTGTGGGTGGATCACAAAGGGAAGAGCGTTTAGATAAACTAGAAGCTAGAATGAACGCAATGCATATTCCTTTAGCCGAAATGAGTTATTACTTAGATACAAGACGTTTTGGAACTGTGCCACATGCTGGATTTGGATTAGGCTTTGAGCGTATGGTACAGTTTGTTACAGGCATGACGAATATCAGAGATGTTATTCCTTTTGCCAGAACACCAAAGAACTGTGAATATTAAAAAATTTGAAAGAGCGCAATCGCGCTCTTTTTGTTAAAGCGCTAGAAACGCGCCAGGGCTAAATTGAATTTTATATGGGAATTGTTTATGTTTTAATTGGGGCTTTTTGTTTTGCAATAAGTAATGCTTATTGGAAAAAAGTAACAGCGACAATACCTTATCAAATTGGCATGTTCTATCGTGGCATTTTTGCAACGATTATTTTTTCAATTTTATATTTTGGATTTCGCCAAGCAGATTTTTTTAAATACTGGGTAGTGCGAGATATCGCAATGGACAAGGAATTGATTTTATCTATAGCACTCAGTGTATTTAATATTTTTGGACTTGTCTTTTTTTTACAAGGTATTCAGAAAGCACCTATAAGTGTTGTGGTGCCTGTGTCTTCGTTAAAAATATTTACCATTATAACGGCTGTTTTTATTATGGGAGAACTATGGTACAATAATTATTTAATCGCTTTTATTTTAAGTACTATTGGTTTATTCTTATTGTATTTTAAAAGAGCAGAGATACAAAATTCAAAAGCATTTGAAAAAGGGATCTTATATGGTATTGCTTCTAGTTTTTTCTGGGGTAGTTCTTTTGCATTGTATAAATTTCCAATTGCATGGTGGGGTCCACTTGGTTTTAGTTTAATCATTGAATCTATAGCTATGTTATTTGGTTTAGTCTTGGTAATAAAAGACGGATTGCTTAATCAGTTAACAACCTATTTAAAATTAATTCATATCAGGGCCTATTTAATTTTAGGTGCCTTACTTGTCATAGGAGGTCTAGCTATTAATATGAGTTATGGTTATCTGCCAGTGGTAGTAATCAATATCTTGATTATTGGTAGTCAAATTATCTCCGTATTGCTTGGTTATTTTATCTACAAGGAGCGCTTAAGCATTAAACAATGGATTGGATTGGCCTTAATTATTGCTAGTTTTTTTGTGGTAGCATTGGCCGCATAGCCTTACCGTTTTCTACTGATTTTCAATAAAGAAGCCTTATTTTTTGCTATTTAAGGTGGGTCTGCTTATATTTGCTCCCCGAACAAAGCAATTTGCTTGGATGGATGCAAGTCCGATGGCGCTGTAGCTCAGTTGGTAGAGCAAAGGACTGAAAATCCTTGTGTCCCCGGTTCGAGCCCGGGTGGTGCCACAATCATTTATCAGCCCTCAACGAAAGTTGGGGGCTTTTTTATACAATCTTTATTTAATCAGTATCTGTTTTCTTTGAACAGTATGTGCCGAGAAAATTCCAAGGGCGCCACCAATAATATTGGAGGGTGGATTAGATGGAGTAGTTCCACCGCCTGGTCCAGCACCTGATTGTTGATACAGGGTATAGTAATATAAATATGTAGGCCTTGTGATACATTGCATCTCTACAGAAACAATATCTTTTAATTTTATTTCTAAAGAATCTGACCCGCCTCTTAGTGGTCGTTGATTTTCTTTTCCATTATTCAAATTATCATTGAATACGTGAAAAGTTTGATCTAGCGTATCGTTGATCTTTTGAATAAAACGATAGCTATTGCCCAACTGAATTGGGTCGGTATAAACTGGGATAACACTATATCTAATTTCATTATTAACTGGAAAGGGGTTAATCCTTAAACTATCTAAAGCAACCTTTTGTGGCATAGTAGAATTGGCAGTATATTTTTTATCTGCAACTTGTACCTCTAAATAATAGGTGTTCCCATAGATACCTTTTATTTTATTGGTTTTGTATTGCCCTCCATTTTCATGTTTTAAAGTGTCTATTGTTCCAAGATTATCTTTAACAATGACAATAGCATTGGTCACTGCAAAAAAATTAGAGGCTTCAGAAATACCAATCGATTTGCTGAGTTTGATATAATAAGGTCCAATCTCGTCCGTGATACTTCCATCAATGACAAGCAAAGACTGATTGGGATCTAAGGGTAGCTGAATTTCTTTTTCACAACCCAATAAAAAAATCCCGATTAAAATTGTACTAAAATATTTTTTAAGCATCATTAAAATTTGAATTGATATGTTACACTGGGTACCCACCTAAATAAAGAGGTTTGAATAATTTGAGTTCTACTAAGATCTTTCGGATCGTCTTGAAAATTAATTTGAAACGCATTTTCTCTGCCATACACATTGTATAAACTAAAGTTCCAAGATTCTTGAATGCGTTTTTTTCTTTTCTTATCATAAGTGACACTTATGTCCATTCTATGATTGGATGGCATTCTGTTCGAGTTTCTCGATGCATATTGATAAAGTGTCTGTCCTTGAATGGAATATTTTCCAGTTGGAAAAGTAACTGCATCTCCAGTATTGTATACAAAAACAGAGGAGATAGACCATTTTGAATTAAGGGTATAAACGCCTACAACAGCAATATCATGGGTTCTATCTTGTCTTGCATTGTACCAATTGTTTTGGTTGATACCCGTAATTTTTCTTTCTGTTTTGGATAAGGTATAGCTTATCCATCCAGTTAACATGCCTTCTTTTTTCTTCCATAATAATTCAAGACCATAGGCGCGTCCAATACCAAACAAGAGCGCGCTTTCTACATCTGCTAAAGTAAATATTTCAGCCCCATCTTTAAAGTCTAATTGATTTTGTAAATTTTTATAATACAATTCTGTGCTTAATTCATAGGTGTTATTTTTCCATCCTTGTACAAAACCTACACTTACCTGATCCGCAATTTCGGGTTTAATATTATAGGAATTTCCAATCCATTGATCGGACGGACTTGATGCAGTTGAATTACTAAGCAAGTGTAGGTGTTGTACGTTTCTTGCATACCCCGCCTTGATACTTGTTTGGTCTGTTACTCGGTAGTTGGCCGTTATCCTTGGTTCAGGATTCACATAAGTTTTACCAAAACCTTGCTTGTCTAATTTTATTGTATTTGTAATTAAACCGTTTTCATAGATATTATAGGCATCTCCGCCCATTAAGCTATAAGCAGAAAGGCGCATCCCATAATCTACACTTAAATTATCTGATGCCTTGTAGTAGTTGCTTAAATAGAGTGCATTTTCAAGCCCATTTCTGCCCGTTTTTGGATTACTATTGATCACGGTTCCGCTAAATGTACTTGGCGTAATGGTATGTAAAATGCTATTGAATCCAAAACGCAATGTGTTTTTTGGGTTGAGGTAAAACGTGTAATCTTGCTTTAGGTTGATGTCTTTAATATTGGAGTTGATATTAAAATTAGACAAGCCGTTTTTAAGCTTCACATTGTAGTTGTAGTCACTGTAAATTAAAGAGGTATTTAAAAATAAGCGGCTAGATACAATTCGGTTCCATCTAATCGTGCCCGTTTTATTACCCCAATCAATACCGAAATTATCGCCTAATCCTAATTCGTCTCTTCCAAAATAACCGGAAATAT
>JACCDV010789244.1_pt1 | contig 16437 bp, 10 predicted proteins | sample 7446131 | NCBI WGS metagenome assembly JACCDV01 (sample SAMN15323448, study PRJNA562643) | freshwater metagenome | isolation source: river surface water | place: USA:Blue River Watershed | collected 2017-08-17 | reverse complement strand
GCTTACAAATTAAAATAGTTCTAACTCATAATGCAAGTCCAATACCAACTGTGCTGAAAATTCAACATCTGTTCGTTCTCTCCTCACCTAAAAATTGAAGCAGTTCGCCTCATAAGAGTTTGAAGATCACGAATATAAAAACCACATAGTGTTTCATGGCAATCTAATGAGATAGCTCAGCAGAGTAAGTAAGCCCACTCTTGTTTCTCGGAAGTTCTAGGATCTTTCTTAGCGTTTTAGTATGCAGAACAAGCATTGCAATGAAAAAGCAAAGGGAGGGAGGATACTAAGAAAAGACTAAAGAGCAAGAGTTCAATCCCAAAAAGCTATTTTGAGATAAATAAATCTTGCTTCAACTCATGGATAATAACGGAGGGCTAAGGGAGGCGAAGGAGGATGTTCTCGCTGCTAAATATTTTGATGTATATAATTCATACTCACTCATTCCAGCCTTTGATTAGTCACATGTCCTCAGTTCTTAAGCTTCTATCTTTTCTTCATTATGGATATAAGAATATTTTATAAGATAAATAGAAGATATTTTCATTCTCCCTTGTCAAAAAGTACCCTAACAATAAAAATAAGATCTAGGGCTATTTCTGTTTCCCAAATAATAGATTTGACTTAAAGTATTGACTGTAAAGGATGATAGTTAATATATAACGCATTGATTAAATTAGTTAAAGTTATTAATAAATGGATTAGGATCTTTAGGTATATAAGATTGTTGTAATTGGCAACTCGGGTACAGGAAAGAGTAATATCAGCTCCCGATATATCAAAGATGAATTCAATTAAACCTATAAAGCTTCCTTAGGGGTCGAGTTTTTCTCCAAGAATGTCATTATCGGCAAAAGATAAGTGAAGATTACTCTATGGGATACGGCAGGACAGTAGAGATTTCGATCTGTTTGCAAAATATACTACAAAGGGGCGCGTGGAATCATGGTAGTTTATGATATTAGTGATCCACAATCCTATGTGGACATTGAACACTGGCTGCGTCTGGCAAGTAAACATAAGGGTAGATAGATGATGCGATTAATATTGGAGATCTTACTGTTTTTATTGTGGGAAATAAGTGTGATCTATCTAAAGAGAGGAGTGTTCCCTCTTAGAGACCTATCAGAGAATATAAAGAAGAATTCGATGTGGATTGTTGGGAAATCTCAGCAAAAACTGGGCAAAATGTTAAGTAAATGTTTAATTCTATGATCTAAAGTATGTTTCATGGTATTTAAGAAATACACAACAAAGGAATATAGGTGCAAAATAGTGTACTTTACACTGGAGACAGTGATCTTCTAGAATATTCCGAAGTTGATAAAGATTCTCGATTGCTAGCTAGAAAGTATATCGAGAAGAGACGAAATGACGCTATTATTGAGCATGATTAAAATGAAAAAAAGTAGTAATTCTATCACGTTGGTAAAGTATTTGCAATTCAGATAATGAGAGTAAGATGACGTTGGCGAACTATGATGAGATGAAGAGGATGGAAGAGAGCAGGCAGAAGAAAAAATGTTGTTCGTGAGTTCTATCATATTTACACAGAATTAATAACCTCCCTAAATATGGTTGCAAGTAAATTTGTCTTTTTTGATGGCTTTCATTCGAGGATCAACTCTTACGATTCATGCAGATTTATTATGCTAAATAATTTTATCTTTTTTGATTCTATTACAATCATTTTAGTCAATAAAAAATACTATGGCGAGAATGTTGTATTGTAAATGAGCAAACATTTTGAAGAGCCTATATTGATAAAAAATTGTTTTCCTTTGCCTTACCAGCACTTATATAAACTACTTATTAAAAGCTGGGAATGCGATTTCTATCATTGAAATTTCCCTTGATATTCTAAAAATTTTGATATTTTATTATTTTTATTATATCATTCAATAATTTGCTTCCAAGATGGGATGCGCTGGAACCAAAACCCTCACCAAATAATTAGTAATTCCTGAAAGGGTGCCTTAGAAGAAACCAGATAAGCCAGTATAATCTCCAAAGAAAAGTGCCCTAAAAATCCGAGAATCGTACCTTTCACATAAGTTAGAATCGATAAATTGCGCCAGAAGATGACAAATAATTTGAGATAAGACAACATCTAAGAACCCCCAATGCAAGGCGTTAAATCAGTCCCCATTTCCTTTGACTTTTGAACCCACCCCATCTCATGATAATAAAGCAATCATCATTATAAAAATCAGATTGGCTTAGGCTTACTCTTTTTCTTTAGTGACTCAATCTTTTTCTGGATCTCCTGCACCGCCCTCGCACGAATCGATTTGCAATGGAAAGCACATCCGAAGAGCAAAAGAGCGCATGCAATTAAGACAACATACACGAAGATATTGACGGTTAGCTACTTACTGCTGTCCACTTCGAACAAAGATACATAGAAGGTGAAAGGAACGCTATACTTGCATATTGACTCCAGCTGCTCGATCTATCCATTAGCAAAGCAACTTGTTGTATTGATCTCCACTAAAATATTCCATCGGACCATCTTCTATTTTCTCTATAGGAAGCACTACATCTATGAAGGAACCTCATTCAGTCGAAAGAATACGATGAATTTTGTTCCCACTCCCACTGAGTATGTACTTGATAAGTTGGATAAACTAGAAACACTTTTGATTTCTTCGAGGCCTAAAGATTTGAAACGATCGATGGTTTGTTTTTGATCTGATTCGATAAGAACCTGGCGATTGATTCCATAGGCAGTTAATGCAAGATCATTGTCTCCACTGATTAGTAGTTTAGGATTATCCCACTCTCCAAATCTAAATATGAGTTTGGCATCGTCAATTTCATTGTAGTATCTATTAAGTTTCAATGCGTCCTTGGCAAGCACAAATGATTAGTTTAGATAAAATTCAGCAACATAGTTTGAACCTCCCTGCGAACATATCATGTGGAGAGTTGACTCATATTTGTTCATTCCCCAACATTACTTAGACTATAAGTCAACGTAGTCTATTATTGAAGTATTGTTTGCATCTGTTCGGTAAGCAATTAACTGTCCTTCTATCAATGCATAGAAATTATGATCGATCACAGCACTGGTATAGTATTTCCCTTTGGGGGGAGTGAACTCTTGGGATAGTTTAACCGACAAAAGATCAGTTGAGAATTTATAGACCTTCAAGACAGTATTCCAAACAACAACGGCTTTGATCATGCCCTTATCCGAGTCAACATGGCACAGTTAAAACTGTAGCAGCTCATTCGAACTAGCAAACTAGTAAGTTACATTGATTGTACTATTACTATTATCGAGTCGAATCTACCAATACTTAGATAGATCTCTTTAATTGATGCCGATAAACTTCATTCCATCGGTTACAATCAAGATGTTGTTTACTAAAAGCATTGCGATATCGATGTCAGTACCGTTGCTTAGACCTATCTGCCCTATGGAGATGTTTTTTGGGTTTAATGAGTAGCCAACATCTGTAAAGGAAAAGATGAGTATAACTTTAGTTGGGGTCTGATCGATAAGGTAATTGGTGTTGCTGACTAAGAGGAAGGCAGTTTTGGTGATTGAAGATACAAAGGAAGCCTAGATATTCAAATTGTCAGGAAAAGTGTAATCATTGATGATCTCAAGTTCGAGGTTGGAGTTGTAAAATTAGCATGAAGTTGATGGTTTGTAAAAGCTTTTATTATGAACTTGTGTATCTAATAATCCTTAGTTTGTTTCATATACATTTCCTGATATCTAATACCCCAATGATCCAAATACATGTGTGAAACTATGCTTAGAAGGAACCGTCTTTATTTCGGGTTTAATGTTTACTGGAATAACTTTGGGTTCGATTGGCGTATGATCGACTTGCGTTAACCCCAAAACAGCTAACAAAGCCAGGATATTTATGAAAATCATATTCTTGATATTTATTATTTAAAAATTCAAATCATATTGCCCATGTGACTGTTCTTAAGGAAATGGCTTATATTTAGATTTGCTTCTACCCCTGATGAATCAATCGTAATATAAACACTCTAAAGTAGCTAAAGACAAAGTATGAATTATTCAAATCATTTCAACCTACAAATTTATTACTAGATGAACGAACCTTTTTGCAATACATCTACACTATCTAGGGAACTCTCTTTCTTTTAGCCATTTGGTTTCTTAGTTAATATAGCCATACTTTCTAAATTCATTGATTGGATAAAATATATTCGAAGGAAAATTTTATATTAAGCTATTTTTCTCATTCTTGATGCGAGTAAACGGTGAATGTGGATGAGGATAAGAATCTTCAAAAAGTCCTAAGTAGTAGTACGAGTTGTCTACATATGTGTATTATTACTTGATTTATCAATCTTTGTATCTTATATTCTTTTCTTCAATCGGTTTTTAGGATTTATAAACCATTTGTTATAAGTATAATCTTTTGATGAGAACAGAGAAGCATCTTTTGGTTTGTCTGTGCATGCGCTACATAATAGAGATGGCTTTTTTGTGTGTTTTAATCGAAGGGCTGAATTACTTCGAGTTTTTATCTCGGTTTTGAATATCTTTTACTGGAAAAACGTTGATTTCGACCTCATTTAGGGAGTAAAGGCCTCCATTAGTTTGATTATTTTGCGAATAAAATTATATTAAAGCTGAAAACATAATGTAAATGGTAGAAAATAAATTAATGACCTTCATCTTATCTGTGGAATAAGCATTTTTAATATAATTTACCCAATTATAACAATGATAAAAATTTCACCAATAACTTTAGCTAAATTAATAGCAAAGCCAATAAACTAATTTTGTGCAAACAACTACATGAAGATTTATAAGCCAAACTATATAACAAGACATCATGGGTATTTCAAAATCGATTAATATAACATGTACGATACGAATAAGGACTAAGTGGAGAAGTTCATTTCAAGCGAAAAAGATATTTATAATAGGTAAAGCTGTAAATGGAAATATATTACTGAAGACTATTATCTATTATCATCATCTAGAAGAGACTCAAGAGTTAGCACTGTCCCTTAAATTTATGACAACTACCAATATTATACAAAAGTATCATGGAAAAACGGAAGGGAATATTCAATAATTTATCGGCATTCTCTCGATACTCCAAATAAATAATAACTCGTCTTAGATATCATGCAATATTCTCAAATTAATCGATATTATAAAACGGTATAGTTGCTGCGCACTTCGTTTAGTCCTTCCCATCGATATGTCGCATTTGGCATAGATATCAAAAATAATGAAAAGATATCATTTTTTATCGCAGATACTCATAGTGCTAAGCGAGAATTAAGGAAAATCAAGGTTGGAGAATAGTACTAAACAAAATTATAATAAACAAACGATCTAATTTTTGCTTCCTAACATTAAGTTTACTTTACTAAAAGTGAGAATTTCAGGCCTAATCGGCTTTACTATAAAAATATTTAAAGTGGATAGGTAACTTAAATTCTTGACTAAAAAGATCCTCAATACTACTTAGGGATCAGTATGACGAAAGATAAAAAATTCCTCATAGTATCAGGAAGCAGCAAAGTAAAAACAAAGATATGGCTGATATAGCTAAACTCAAATAGATAGATTATAAAGGTTTGGTAGGATTCTAACAAAGTATATCTGAATCATGTTGAAAACCATTTTATTGTTTGGCTTCAAGGATAGCACAATACTATTAAATTAATCTAAGATTCCCACTTCGTAAGAAGGTTAAAAAACAAATCATCTACCAAATAGTTCCTTATCAAAAATATTGAAGGCCATGTTATTCATACTTGTCTGTAGGAATAATCAGTCGAGGATATTGATATCGTGAAGGATAATATAATCCTCTATATCAATAGCATAAACAGACCCATGTTAAAAATTATAAATTACAAGGTATAGACAGCTGATAAAAAATATACAACTGATGCTTACAATGCAGTTCTACCCTATTAATTTGGAAGTATTTACCCTGGAACAAATTAAAGCTATAATTCATAATCAATAGTTTTTAATGTGAGCACTCCGTTTGTCTATGATTAAATCTACAGTTATTGCCTCAAAAGTAAGAAATTTACCAATCTGCAGAAATACTAACATACTGGTCCATCTATCCCTCAGCATAAATATTCCATCAGGCATGTGAATGTCCCTTCGGCAACTATGGACTATATCCCTCTCACTATCATTGGCCCCAAGAATAAAAATGTTGGCAAACTTGTTATCAATCTCTATGGATTTTATGGAATTTCCAATAAAATTACATATGATAATGTTAATATCGCTGCTTTGGAAAAAGGCTGGACTATTGCCTATGCGCATATAAGAGGAGGGGGAGAGAAAGGAAAGAGGTGGCACTCGCAAGCTTTGGGAGTAAATAGAGATCGCACATGGAAAGATCTCTAAGAATGCGTCGGATACCTAATTAAATAGCAATACACACACCCAAGCCTACTGTTTATTTCAACCAGTTCAGCCGGAGCAATCGCTGCCTGGAACGCCATCAGCCGTAAACCCCATCTTTACAAGGGAGCAATCCTACGCTTCCCCTTCTTAGATGTCCTCAACAGCCTCATGGATAGTACACAGCCATTATCGAATGCTGACTACTAGTAATTCGGAAATCCAATAGAGAGCAAAGTTGCATACAAGACTATATCTGCAATATCACCCTATTAGAATATCAACGTTAAGGAATATCCTGCAATTCATATAGTAGCTGGAGAGAATGATTACAGGACGCCTATAAGTCAAATTGCTAAATTTGCATGCAGGTTCAGAGATAGAGCTCTTGAGAATAAGAGATTTTCAGCCTTGGGAGAAAAAGGGTTAACAGTTGATATATCTTCAACTGCAAGTCATCTAGGTTAAGCATCTGTCAAGGATGAAAACTATAAGGCTTGCGACCTTTTTGGCTATATGGATTATGTCATTAACCATATTAGTAACGATTGTAAACTTTAAGAAAAGTGATATTATCAATACTTTGAATCTTTGTAATAAAAAATGAATCATCTTTTGTGAGTATGATTAGACGCGAACATTTCAGGCGCAATAATATTCTTGGGTCTTTACTCTGCTTATCTTCTCATTATCTCTTCGAAATTTACTGGAGTGTTGACCTTTTGCCTTATATTTCTGAGAACATCTTTAACACTTTCTTCATCGTTCAAAAAGCAAACATTATTCCTTTTTCCCCTCTTACAAACGCTCATTCTTTGCTTCAGCTCTACAAGCTAAGATTGCTGTTCGGTCCATAAGTTTTATTTTTATAGCTTCGTTATTGACTTTGTTGTCAAATTTGATTTATTTTTTATCTTTGATGTATCAGTGTTAGTGTTGTCATCCTTATCTTTAAGAATGTATGAAATTATACTATTCTTTCGTTTCTCAGTAAATACTGTTTTGGATTCTGCAAGACTAATCTCAGAAATGCCACAGTCGATAAATTCCTTAATCTTTTCATGAGAATATGTCTTCACGGCTGATGGATTTCGTTTTTATTTGAGGGCGGAATGATGATTATTGGAGACTATCAGCTGCGACTTACTTTTTATTTGCTATTTTAATGCTTCATTTTAACGTTTTAATTAGTTAATTTATCTTTCATGCTTGGCTAATATTTTGGAAAGTTAATTATCCACTTGTATTATGAAAAGGGACACGTTTTTTTTAGTTTATTCATAGAGTTCTTTGTAATTTTGAATCGGGGATGAAGATGTAAAGGCTTTAGAAGCCAACTCTTATAGATTCATATAACTGTTTATAAATTATAATAATAAAAATATTGACTTTGTTAAAGCGATTATTTTTATATTATCTTAAGGATAGCAAAAAATCATACTTGATTCAAAAATATTAAAACAAATGTGATGTCGTCAATGACTGTTGAATCCTCAACTGTCCACCTGTCGTAGGCCAGCTTCAACAAAGCATCACAACACTACTCGAGCTTACCCTATTTGTAAAAAGGAACGACTAATTGCAATATCTCAAAGTTCTTTATGAACTACCAGATCCCATCCGATCCTATCAAGATAAATTTATCTCGTTATTAGAGCTACAAATGCACTAGCTAGGGCTAATGGGTTACTCCGATTGGCTTCGATATATTGTCACCAAGCGAGCGACTCATGGCTAAACCTTGAACGTCTAACTTATCCACAAGTTACTTTGATGAGGAAGCCAAACTCGCTGAGGCCCAATATGATTACCGTTCTAATCTCGATAGCTGTGAACCTTTCCTCCTCGCTTTATGATTCTTTTCTTTTATTTTTCCAGAGAAGGCTTATGGTCTTCAGAAAGATGGATTATTTCCCAATTTCTTTTATCAACTAAGTGAAAGATGTCGTACTTTGTCGAGCCAAAATTGCTCGTGAATCTCCCACATTAGAGCAGGTCAGCTTTCTATCATTTTCTATTAGCAAGGATATCATAGTCGATCCGCTTGTGTAAGCGTTGAACTATTTAGTTTAAAAGAGCTCATTTTGGATCTTATTGAAAATCTAAGTGAACAAAATTTCATGATTTTTCATCTTTTTGTATTTTTGCAAAAAATACTCTTATAAACGTTTGATTGCCAACTGAGATACAAAGTGTCCTTGGCCTCCATGCCCATCAGCAACAGCAAAAAGATGAAAACCTTCTATTTAGTTACTATTGACTAGATAGCTATCTTGATTGGGTTTATTAGGATTGGTAATAAGAGTTCCTTGGCGTGTTCTAAACCCAAATTTAATTTCTTTAAGCATTTAGCGTTCAGTTTAGCATCTTGCTTTTTATTCCTTCTTCATCTCCTCTAATTTCCCCAAGGACTCAGCCTTGGTTGTTTTGTTTCGATTATTCAAGTAGTCAATCAGATATGATTTACCTTTACTGCTTGTCTTTGGCTTCTTGCTTTCTCGATCAGTAGAGTAGTAATGAATTTTAGAAGTAGTCTGCGAGGATTTTTGTATCTTATCTATTTTTATTAGAGGAATCTGGTTTTATGTTTATTTTTTGGCAGTTTTGCCTTTGCCGTTAGATGATTTGATTCTTTCGTTAGATGTACTTCTATTTTGGATAGGATTAGAGATGAGAAAGCTTTTGGAAAAGTTGAGTCCTGCATTTTTCTCGTGACTTTTAGATGTAGATCTCGGCTTGGTTTCTATCTTAGTAACCAAATGATGGGCTGGCAGATCTGAAGGCAAGGATCCTATCTTCCTTCTTAGGTCGATAGGACTACTCCTCTTCTTTGTCTGGTCGTGCTTGATAATCATTATTGGATTACTTTTCATATTGATAAATTATAAAATATTTAACTGTGTTATATCATCTCGCTCATACTCAACTCTTCATCAAATAGCGTATAATACTCCTTAGAATAAACTTAATAGAAGGTTAAAATAATATCGATTGAAAATCATTTATTTTTAGCTTATTTTATCTTATTAAGGAACTCAGACATCCTGCGTAATTATACTTCTGGCCTGCTATGTAATTTAGCTGAGATTTTATCGAGCTCTCTCTGCTTCTGTCTTTTGTTATTATTGTATTCCTTTGCCAGGCGTTAGTGCAAGCTCTCAACCTTCTTATGAAAGGGCTGCATTAAGACCAGCAAAGAGTTAGGCTATATAGTTGTTTGGTTAGAGACTATCTTCTTTTCATTCTGGTTGTAAGGGAGGATAAGTGAGTTTGAAGTATTAGAACTCTTTATCACTGGAGAGGGGGAAGATGCCTATGAATATTTTCTAACTTGCCTTATCTGGGCTCGCTTTAGGAGTGGCGAGTATGTCTTTTGATCTGCTTTCAACCTCTCAAATGGGTATTTAGATTTAATACTCGGAAAATATGTGACTTCACTTTCATCTGTATGAATAGTCTATTTAACTTTTTCATACTTTCTTTCAACTAGCTTTCCAATTTCCCTTGGGGACATCTGATCAATCAAGGAGGGTCTCTTCTCAACATATCTATTGGATATCATCCTCTTAATTTTCATTTGATTTTTATCTAGAATTATTTCCTCATCATCTTCAATTATCTTTTGAATCTTATTCTTTGCCTCCTGGTAGATCGTTGATTTTTTCTAGCGATACTCCTTCTTTGAGAGATAGTACTATTGGGCTGACTTAAAATTTTACTCACTCATCTGGCTTAGTATTATACGTTCATCACAGATGTACACCCTAACTTTTTCAGATTTGCATATGGCTGTATAATCATAAGCATTATCTAAAGCTATCTATCCATCACCGAGAAACCCACCTTCCTACAGCACCCCCACCACCTCTGTCTTGATCTTAATCTTCTATCTTATAGCATCTTCAAGGCTTACCTTATACTTCGTTGAATATTTATTCGTTTTTTGCTATTACTTATCATTTGTCTTCCTCAGCTCCACCTGTCCTTCAGTAATCAAGTATAAGGCTTTTGCCTTCTCATCTTGCCTTGCGATTTCTTTGGAGATTGTGAACACGAAGGGTTTCGCGTTATTTACAATAAATTATAGTTGGTAAGGGAGTAGGTTATGGAGCAGGGGACACTTACTAAACATTTCGGTCTTTCTGAAATATATTCTCTGCTTGTATAGCTCGATAACCTCTTCAAAATCTTTGCCGTCAATCACTCCAATGATGGTATTATCTTGTTTGGTTTTTGCAACAAGGCCCCTCTTTCTCCCATGAATAAACTATGCCTAACCAAATCCTTCCCCCTTTTTAAAAGTGTCTATCTCCTGATATTCAAACTCCATCTTCTAATGGGTGGTGGGGAGAGTAGATTTTTCTTGTGCCCCTTTGAAAATAGGCATGCATAGTGAGACGTTTCCTTTTATGACAATATAGATTGAAGTTGAATTTTCTCCCTTGTTATAGATGATATCATCGAACCCATATGATTTTAGTCTCAAGGCCTTGCTCACATCTCTTATTATCTTTATCTTCTGCACTGGGTCTGCAAGCATTTCCTTGAATAGATCAAAATTCTCCAGGCACTAAGAAAGAATTTCCTTGTTTAGATAAAGTTTAGCTAAAGTTGCATGATTGTTGGCGAGAATAGGCCCTCTTTTTGTTGGCTAGCTCGATTGAGATTTGTCGAGGTTCCTGAGGTCAAGCTGAGGGATATTTCCCACTTATTTATCCATTATTTTTATTATAAATTTGCAGAGATCGAGGTAAATATTTATCTATTGCATCAAATCAATCTTGGCTATCTAAATCATTTAAATTGATCGAAGTTGGCCTTTAAGGCCAAAAATATCCAAAATATTACATTATCTATCCTCTTTTCTTTGGGAAATCATAATAACTTTTAAACGAAATATTTAATAATGCCTTACATTAGCTTGGAGTACAATATTTTTATTCCCTACTCGACAAATGGGCTCTGTTCACCAAATATTACCCCGCTCCCTATATTTTGCTTAGGTGTTGATTTGTAAAGCTTTGCGATGCCCATACGTCTATCAAAGAGTCAGCTGATCTTTAAATTAAGACGATTTTTTTAATCTGCAATCTTTATAAACTTTATTATTTTCGTTGTTTTTATAATTTTATGAATTTCGATAAATAAATCCCAATTGACACACTCTTAGGCAGGCTCTTAGCCTTCATTATCATGTTCTAAAAGAGAGTATGCTCGATTATAGTGTAGATCGAAATCCTCAAATGCAAGCTCGCCGGCAATGAATAGTTCCATACTCGGTTGGCTTTCCAAAAGATCGACGAGTAAAAAAATAACGAAATTACAGCTTAAAACATTTACAAAGCTTTGCGTCAATGTGGAAATAGTTAATCTGAATCCGATTGCCAGTTCTTCGTTCGAAAATACTCAAAGAATGGTGGCCTAGCATATGAATAGTAATGAAAATTTGATAAAGATTTTTGAAGTTAGTGCGTCCAAAAAGTAACAAAATCCTTTCCCAACGCATAATGATCCGAACATACAAGAAAGGAGCAATTTTATAGGACTATCTTTTCAAGACATTATTAGATCTATTGCAGCTTTATGTCAAAATGAGCACAATCACATAAAATTTACGCAAGGCCATACAGCAGAACGAAAGTTTAAGCCATTTGGAGATCATTTAGTTCTTCCATCTTAGGATCACCACCCCTTCATCATTGATCGCCTTCCTCCAAAGGTGCGATTAGGATGGGCAGTAGTACGATATCGCCCCTGAAGATGCAGTCTACCTTAGCTATCACATCAAATCAGGGAACTAAATAACTGAGTTCACTGATTTGGATATAAAAGAGTTGATTTGCCCAGTTGATATGAGCTATCAAAAAACATATCATACCCGTTAGAATTTCCATAAGCAGAATACTATCCAAAATGATACCAAATACTAGACCAAGGGTGCTAATTTCTTAGGGAAAACTTATCAAAAGATTTATGCCTTACCAAACTCAATCAAATCCTCATTTACTAAGCCCCCAACAGTTTCAAGCAACAGCATAATAAAGAAATCCGAAAACATTGAGAACTACATGGTGCCAACAAACCGATTCAGCAGCAGACTAAACAGCAACATGGGGCACGACCAAAGTTACGGAGGACTCTACATCGATAACTTCGCGAGATCGGATATCCGAAGCAACCTCTAGCTCAACAAATACGCCAACTACAAGCCCAAGGAGGATGTGGTGGTGTTCGAAGATGATCTTAGCAACCGTTCCAGCATTTCTAAAGGGAGCGCCTTCGACCAAAGTTGATATTTAATATAGAACACTGATATCTTCAATTATATAATTCAAAATATTTTTAAAATGGACTCATTGATTGCAATAAAGGGGAAAGATTTCGTGATTGTCGCAGCAGATACAACCAACGCCTACTCGGTGCTTCGCATGAAGGTAGACCTGTGGTGATTTAGAACTACGATGATAAGATCTGGAACCTGGATGGATCAAAGTTGCTTGCACTGGGCGGGGAACACTCCGACATCTTGGTCTTTGGGGATTATATACAAAAAAACCTCGCATTCATGAAATATAAAAACGGATATGGACTGTCCACTGACGACACTGCCCAATTCATCAGGTCGGAATTAGCAGAGGCCATCAGGAAAGGACCATACAGTGTCAACTGTCTACTGGCTGGCTTCGAGGGAGATGAGCCCAGACTCTATTGGATTGACTATTTAGGATCAGTCATTGAAACGAGTAAAGCAGCACATGGGTATGCTGAATATTTGACATCATCGGTCATGGATACTCTTCAATCGAAGGACCTCACGGAAGAGCAAGGACTCAGGATCATTGATAAATGCCTCAACTCAATGAAAGATAGATTTGTGATAAGCCAAAGTTCATTTTCGATTAAGATTGTAAGAAAAGACGGAATTAGGATTGTGAGACAAGCAGCTAAGCCAGAAGGAGCATTTTGATTGTTGATTAAATCCATCTTGTAATTGTAAGTTATCAAAATGCTTAGCAATACTATTGTGATCATTTTCTCCAATGCCAACAGTTATTTTGCAGGGACAATACATCTTCAAATAATGGTGCTTTGAAACAGCTGTGGGTAAAATCACCCACTTAGTTATAAAACCGAATAAAAACTCTCAAAATGTTTATGAAATTCCTTGCACAAGTAGTCATAAGATTGGAAGCCAGCTTTATAGATAGGCTATTAAAATTTGATCGTATAATCGATTGGTAGCTATGAATATCTTGAATTCTCATACTATACTTTCGATTTAGAGTCTCCAATTGACTCTTAAATTATCTTCATTGATTTTAGGAAGCTCGAGAACAAATACCTTTTAACATCTGAGGGATAGTGCCTGTATAACACCAATGGAAAGCTTATTTTTTATATTTACTGACTAAAAAGATCTAATGTATCAATACTTTGATCATAAAATTTGTCAGAATACAGTGCCATGTGCATTCCAATAGTCCTCAGACTAAGATAGGATCGAATTTAGTCAGTTTTATTTCTATTCTGCATCTCAAACATGAAAATTTTGTTTCTATCTTTCCCTTTTGATTGAACAAAGCCCTTAACATCTTCTTTAACTTATCGTTAACATTTATATTCCTTTTGAAAGTATAGAAGATGTTCATTCCAATGAAAAGTCAGCAGACTTTATTGTGGGGGGTGACAAGTATTTTGATTCCTGTGCTCTATGAATTCGACGATAATGATAGATAAAGTTTCAAACAAACAAAAGACGAAATGCGTAAGAAAATAGCGGGGTGCTATTTATGGAAACTCTGTTTATTGCGTATTAGTTGTGAAGCAAATTTATATTAATAACATTAATGTAATCAATATAAGATAAACAAGAGGTAAATCCGCTTTAGAATTGGAATGAAATGTTCCATTGTGACCTTGAATCGGTCAAAGACTTTGATGGGCAAAAATGGGCCTTTTTGGACAATTAAAAGCATGAGAACCCAACAACAGATTCCCCAATCGATAAGTCCAAGGTCAAAATTAAGACTTATTCCAAGAAAAAACTTACTCCTAAGTACTAGATAAGCTTTTAAAAGAATTTTATGAAAGAACATTCAGCTGCTTTTCAAAAATATTATTAGAATCACATAGAATCTCTAAAGTTAAAACCCCCTCACCATAATATATAATAGCTTCTACAACAATTTTTTGTAAGTAATCGCTAAATACCCAACCCACGCCTTTCCGAAATCCTCAAAATGCAAAAGACTGATCTTTCAGGCCCATAAATCGACCAATTTCTCAGGGACCTAGAGCATTAATAGAAATTTGGCGAGTTTCTAAATTTTGTTTCTTCCCTTTGCAACCCCAACATGGCCCTTGGCTTCATCCTCGTCGCCTACTACGTCTGGATGTCCTACATTCCCCTGCAAAACTAGGATTTAACTATATCAGAAATAGTTGAGCTCTCTCAAAGATGGGCAAAGCACTAAATAAAAAAATCTTTACCCTACTATTTCAAGGCCTACTTCTAAAAAATAGAGAAGGTTAATGAGGAATTCCAAGAGCTGATGTAAATCTACTGCGCAACTATACTTCTAACAATTAATGGCTACTTTTAAAATCCCTTCTTTTGCGGAGATAGCGAGCTGATTGGAAATAAGAGATCATTTAATTATGATCTCTTTAGTGACAGTGAGTCAAGTTAAAGTATATGTCCCAAACCCACAGAGAAAAAAAGAAAATCATCAACATCATGATCACCATTATCTATTATCTACCAATTACTATCAGGCCAATCCCAAGAGGATTATTGATATATAACTTTTGGAGGTGAGGCTTTGATTCGATCAGGGTTAATATGCATGAGGACTGTTTAAAATATTTTACGGCTATGCATTTAAATAATGGAAGACGGCTCAAATAGTGTTATTTTGAAGATATAGAAATAGATTAAATGTATTGGGCTGCGGGTTAGATTTATCCGTTATGGCTCAAAATATACATATTTTCGCCATAAAACAAAGGAAAAAATAGCTAATAATAAAAGTTAATAAACTATATTCCCATGCAACCATGCATCTAACAATTATTATTTAACGGCATCACAGTACTAACATATGCCATCGACGAATACATTCAAATAGTCAACGTAAACATCATTTGAATTACAGCCAAATTTGTCGACCAGCCACGCAACAGTATTGCTATTTTGCATATTTGCGCTAAATCAATTAAATTTCGTTGGCTTTTAGTCGGATTTTGGCTGTAGCAATCGCCCTAGCGCATTTATTAACGGCTTCCATATTCTTTTCTGAAAGCTTGAGTATTTTGTTGGCCTGGAGGTTGTTTTATGACATGATGAGAACAATAGCTTGACAAATTTCTTATATAGAGTAGCCCAATGCAGTGTGATCAAGTAAGGCAATTTAAAGCAGGTAATAAGCATAGAAATACTTCTCTTTTTCTTGCTATTTCAAATAACCATCGAGAATCTCCTTCCCTGTATTCACAGATAGATCTCCGTTTAGCAACTCCAAAACTTTCTTTTAGTACTCTCGATAGTTTGAGGGTTAGATTGATAATTTTTTGAAATAAATATGCAGAGTTTTAAGCCTTGGAGGGTAAATCTACTAAAACTTCATGCTGAGGTATAGGCAAACAAGGGACAAATACTCAAAAGACATGGTTTGGCCCTTGGCTTATAATGAATCCATGCATTTAGCAAATAAAGACGAAGCATGAAATAGAGTAGAGAACTTAAGCTTGTAGTGGTAGTGAATGCGGCTGTACTTATAAAAGACTGATTTCATCTCATAGCATAAGCTGCATCGCATATTGACTTTGTCCGATAATACTTGGGCACGGCTAATGCACTTAGTTTATTCTTATTTCTTGTTCAAGCTCTATTAAATTGGCTTGAGTTAGTAGTTGTTTGCTAAAGAATGAAATAGGGTGTCCATGGAGATGATAAATACTTTACTAAATGAGTTATTTTATAAATTGACAAATTAATACTAACGCTAAATATAGAATAAAAAATAAGTGATATGAAATTATAAGCTATAGATTGGAAT
>JACCDV010432682.1_pt1 | contig 16440 bp, 17 predicted proteins | sample 7446131 | NCBI WGS metagenome assembly JACCDV01 (sample SAMN15323448, study PRJNA562643) | freshwater metagenome | isolation source: river surface water | place: USA:Blue River Watershed | collected 2017-08-17 | reverse complement strand
CCGGCTCAATGGGAGGACCAGCAGGCACACTCAATCAGCTATTCATCACCATCGGCATTTTCGTGGGCTATTGGGTGGGCTTCCTCGTAGTTGGAGATGAGATTAGCTATTTCGGGTGGAGATTGGTCATCGGATTGCCCATTTTCCCAGCAATCATCAGACTTCATACAGCTGAAAACGCATATCCGTACATTGAGTCCTATTTAGCTATTAAACAATTGAGAGCATGATTGAGAATGGCGATGACGAGTACTTGCAGCACTACCTCAACCTTATGTACTAAGAGGTTACTGTTTAACAATTTAAAGAAATGAAAAAATTACCCTATTAGGACAAATAAGCTTAAAAGGCAACTTTCTTCAATCCAGTTGCATAGTCCCACAATAGAAGACTTATCATGAGTGCTGCAATAGTCTTCTTCAACCAGTTGTCAGGAGGTGCAGCTCTGGGCAACTTTGGAGCCAATGTTTCCTTTATTTCTGTCGCAGGGGAAAGTAAATCAAGTGTATTGTCTATATTTGTTTACCTCAACTTGTTGCAAGTTATTATAACACTTTTATCAGGACAACTCCTTTAGAAGTATGGACGCCGAGCCTTCATGCTTGAGGGACAAAGAATTATCATCATTTCACTCATACTCATAGCATTCATTGAGATCTTTGTCCCATAGCTACATACGTTCACTGTAATCCTTACTTTTGTACAGATGGTGGGCTTCAGTGTCTGCTATGGTCCTTGCACCTTCTTGATCGGGACTTAAATCCTACAGGATATCTTTTATCCTTCTCTTTTCTTATGGACTTTCATCTTTATTAATTCCATTTCTGTTGGTACCTTTATTAGTGCTCTTGGTATTGGCCCTCTATGCTTGGTCTATGCAATCTTTCAAATATGGGGTTTCCTTTATGTTTCAGGGTATTTGGTCGAGACGCAAGGAAGAAATCGTAGGGATGTTTATGCTGATTTCCGAGCTGGAGCCTTCCCCAATCCAATTCGACTCTTTAAGGAAAAGATTAGTGGAAAAGCCAATCAGAGATATGATATTGAAATGCCCTTGGTGGATCACTCTAAATGATGATAATGCCAATATGATTAATAAATACTAAATAACGATTTTAAATATTGATCATTAGTCTTAGGGTAAAGGCTGATGATGTTCATCGGCTTCGGGCTCTTCTATTTCCTTAGGAACATGGGAATCTCCCTCCTCTAGCCATTTAAATAGTCTTATCATACATAGTGCAATGATAAATTGGATTCCCAAGCCAATATAAGAGCATAGTTCCCAGCCAAATTTGCTGCAAAGAATGGTGTGGATAGACGTGAGTGCACCAAAGTTGGAGAAGCTGGCATTGAAGGTTATGAACATACCAGTGAGGGCATGCGGAGAGAAGGAGTTGATTTGCCAGGCTCCAATAAAGAACATCCAGCTTGAAAGTATGTTTTGTATTAGCGAAGTGAAGAAAATAACAGTTGTGTTTAGTGGAAAAACAATAAGTAAGAATAGGTAACAAGCAATAAGGAGGAAGTTAACAATCATCAAGGATTTAGCCTTGCCTCCTAAGTAGTTAGTCCATGTAGCATAGAAGAAGGTACTGACAATAACAGGCAGAAGGATAAGATTGGAAATAGTGTTGGAGGTATCCCTTGAAAACCCAGCCTCAACAAGTTTGTAGTCATAGAGCGAAGTAAAGAAGTTAAACCCTTGCTGGTAAATAAGGAAGAACACGCATAATCTAAAGTATCTAGAGCTCGGCTTAAAAAATATAGAATAATACGATACAATCTCGCAAAAACTGAATTTGCTTCCTCGTTTCTCACTCTATAAAACTGTCTCTTTGAAATAGAAGTGCACCAAAATGGCAGGGAGAAAAGTCATCAAGGCGTAGATAATGAGGAAGACCTGAGGAGTTGTAATAGGCTCACTCAACCCAATAGACTGCGAAAATTCCTTAGATGTAAATTTGAGCAAGAATAGACCACCAATAACATTGCCTACTGATTGAGAATAGCTCAAGATGATACTGGCCTGTGCTGGCGACTTGAGTTCCTTCACCATGGCTGCATGGGCTGAAATATCCAAGAAAGCCATGCCCACCTGCGACAAAATAAAGAGGATACCAATCAGATTATCATAGCGATAGTCAGTAAAGAAGGAAGAAGTGAAGATGATGAGTCCGCTGTAGATGAGACTTATGATGAACCATGTCTTACGCTTTCCATAGCTCACAAACGAGAACTTCTACAGAAAGGGAGCTGATTAGCATTATAAGTACCGATGAGAAATTTGAAGGAAAAGGGGAGGTTTGTGGAGTTAAAGATAGCCATTGTGCTCTAGTCTGGCAGTTGGGAGTAAAGATAGGGCATAGTGGCAGCGAATCCACTGACGATACCTTGCACGACATATAGATAAGAGAATAGTAAGAAATACCCCCAGTTGGTAATCTTACCCAAATCATGATTATCATCATCGTCCTTACTTTCCACAGCCTGCACCTCCTTCTTACCGTCCCCAATCTCTTTGACCTCTTACTTATTCGATTCAATCATATATTTATGGTACTGAAAGGATAAAGGATATAAATTATCATATAGGTTTGATATTTTCATTCTTATTATACTGCACTCGGTACTCATTCTCTTCATCTTCGTCGACAGATGGCTTGTTGAGGTAGCAGCGTATAGTATGTATCACGAACCCGAGCAGTGCTACTCCTATCAACACCATCGCCACTATCACTACCACTTTCGATGCTTCTAAATCTAACTCAAAGTACCCATACGATTGACTCTATGATTTAATTTATTAATAGTTTATTAAATGAAATTCAAATCTTGTATGAGATGCGGGTCATTATCTGACAAAATTATTCCTCAGATACTACTCCATCGTTATTTGTATCTGCCTTATCGATCATCTCCTGAACCTCGTTCTCATCCACATCGAGGTCAAGTTCCTTAATGACTCTCCTCAGGTTTTTAGCAGTAATGCATCCCATGTTCTCATCATCAAACAATCTAAATACCCTTCGATATCTATCATTTTCCTTAGATGAGTAGACATTCAGAGTGAGTACATGTAAGAACGTTGTGAAGTCGATGGCTTTATTTGATTTAGCTGCTTATTAGACTGCAATGGAGAGGGATTGATTTTTGGCATCACTCACTAATGCTTTGAGTTCTAAGTTGCAGCAATTATACATGCAGCATCGATAGTGCCAGTTAAATTGGGATCAAGCAGGTCAAATGCGTCCTTGAGTTCCAAGATCTAGTTTTTAGGAATGCCTAGAGACAGATATGCATCCACTTGAAAGGGTGGGTTATTCTTGTTAGCTTTCCTCATTATTTAAATGCGATATAAGCCAATTCAAATATTTGATTGAATCAATAAAGCCATCAATAAAAGGTATTGAGCTAATTGAATTTAGTTGACTCTTAGAAAGCAAAATATTACTGCTTTGAGAATAAAGAAAACATCAATAAATACCCTTTATAATATTTTGAAAGAAGGCATAATGGCATTGAATCACCAATATCATCACACTTAATCCATAACTACCATCAACGCCAATAAACACTTCCATAACTCTAATAAATCTCCACAATAGAACCCCACTTCCCCTCGGAACTATTTCCCTCGCAATATACACAATACCAAAAGGGCACAGGTCCGAAAGGCAGCAAAATAAACCAATGAGCAGATACTAGTACACATATAGAGCTAAGAGCTATCTTCTGAACTAAATTATTATCGGATAAAGGGGTTGGTATTGATTGAACGGTAAGGTATTTGTGAACAGAAGGAAGTAATACTCATATCTAAAATAGAACACTTCTATGAATAGTATAACACTTTCTTCCATTCACACTACTCTACTATAACTAACCTTCATTGGATCATCCTTACCAACGCCATCAACAATGCAGAAATCGAGAAAGAGTTTAATTAGAATTATTAACCAATCAATTTTACCATTCTTCGCAGTATACAAGATATAGCCAATTACATAGGTTTTTTTAAAGAATAGCCAAAAACTTTGGACAAAACCCTTTCTTATTTCTCAAGAATAATCAATTTTGGCAATTATGATAATCACTATGCTTGCATATTATAATATGGCCATAAGGTGGAAATGAACCGTCCTTCCTAAAATAATGAACTATGGCTAGTCTCTAAGTCTCAACTCAAAAACTTGATTACTAAGCCATATCGATGTTACTATCTAAGCGAGCACTCAGTAAAGAGATAGGAGATACAAGTAATTGAGTCATAGAGCAAAATACTCTTTGTAATGGTTACTGAAGATTGGGGTTTATGCCTCTAACAGGCTGGAATAAAAAAGCTTGAGAGTGCATTCACTCCCTAACAGATAAAAGTTCATCTATTTAATGCAAAGGAAATAATTTATTGTGAAAAAGTTATATAGAACTATTTGGCAAACTAAGTTATTCTAAATTTAGTAAATTTTCCTTTAGAATTAGCCTAGGTATTCATGAAATACTCTTATGTAACTCAAAATATGTCCTTCTCTCACCATCGACATCGGAATGTATATTCTGTTTACTATGGAGAAAAGTCTTCTTAGGACAAGCTAGGCTTCAAATTTAATGAAATGGCTGACTCATTATAAGAAGAGATAATGTAGATCAAGGTTCACTTTGAAAAAATAGTCCATCTGCAAGACCAATACGAAGAAATCAGTAATTATCTTGCCTCATTCTTATTAAAAGCATACAATATTAAAAACTAGGCACTGCTTGATGAGCTATAGTACTTCACAGGTAATAAGATTCCTTCCATATAAGATATCTAATAACTATAGCAACTTCCTTTGAGCTTACCAATTATTTTACTGAGTAGCATTGATTTGCCTCTCTCCAGTAATATCACCCTCATAAAATACTCCTTTTAGTAAAACTATCAAATCCACTAAGCAATCATAAACCTCATCACCAATTTACACAATAAAAGTACTCCTATACAATACTGCTCTACTTTAGTTACTAACTTTTCTCATTAGCTTCCCGAAATAGAGCCTTTTCATCCTTATTACAAAAGATAAATAAAGGATTTCTCGTTGTTCCTTAAGGAAGTACAAGAAAACACTTCTCATTTGATAATTTTAGAGATGAATGATTATTCCTAAGAACGATAGAGGCAGCTCAAAGAGATAGAACTATGCAAAAACATCAACATGTAAGTATATCTTCTCTACGCTAATTAGTTCATCTCCAGAAGCACAAATAACAAATACACATTCCTCAAGAAGGAACAGCTCCTCAGTAAAATACGCAGTATCATCCACCAAAACCAACAGTAATAGCACGAAATCGACTTAGGAGATATTCATCAGCAATATTATTCTGATTTGAAGGAATATCGCGAAAGACCACTCTGTCAAACATACTCAACTCCTCATCTTACATAGCCAAATAACAACTCACAAGTTATCATCTGCATTCCCAAAGGCGTGCCCTATTATAGTCTTACATGCAGGTCAATCCATCCTTACTCTCTCCTTGTCTATAGTAGAATATAGCAAGCTTTAGAAATGACAAAGTATATTCCATCAGGCTCATATGCAGTGATCTTTACTTCAATAGAGTAGGCTAAGAGGATAAGAGTTTCCAACAAGCATATGTGTGAACTCAATGTATTAGAATGCATGGGATAGAAATAGCTTAGAAGAGAGGTGGATAGAATTATTGAAAGATTTAGGCTATAAAAGAAAAGAGGAGATTTTATGAATACATCAAAGAAACTTCCCACAGTGATCCTCTATGATCATAATCAGCAAAAACAAGTAAGAGCAATAAGCACACTCAATAATCTCTTCACAAGCAGTAAAATAATTACAATGAGCAAAAAATAATACAAATTAATAATGAAGTCGTATTGCATCGCATCGAACATTTGCTTTTATTAGATTGGCAAACCTTAGTTCAAACATGCTACTTATGTAGCCACAGTGCTTTAGCTATTTCAACTCTATATGTCCCCATTCATTGCCCATCATTCATATACCACTGACCAGCTGCAGTTTTCATTAAAGCAGCTTTTCATCAAGCAGCTTATTGAATGTAGAAGGGTAAAGAATAATCGAAAGAGCCATATTACACTAAGCAGAAGCCTATCTCCTAAATCAAAACATATACTTCAAAAGTAGTGCATATACACTGACCCTGGCTTAGCTATCCTTGAAAGCAGTAGTATCAGCAAGTTGAAAGGAAAGGAAGTTTTCAATAGCTGGTAATCTTTGGTTAGTCTAAGTCTTGCCCATCTCAGTAAGGGCAAGCAGATAGTTGTCATGGTGCGAGAGGACTAGCTTTTCTAGTTAAAGGACCAAGTCAATATCTACAAGGACGAGCTGACATGGATCGTAATAGTTACTGATTTCAAAAAGTGCATAATCAGATAGCCTAATATTGTATTCTGCAAAGAAGAGCAGTTTGAAAAGACTTTAACTCTTGTTATAGAGTCTTATCAACTGTTCAAAACAAAATGTCTTCAGCTGTCATAAGCTTCTATCAGCATAATGAATCATTTATTAACAAGAAACTCTTCATTCAGCACTAAAACCAATCCAGATCATAACACTTACCATATAAATATTATATCATAACTTCCCTCTAAGCCTTCGCATTAGCTAAACTTCTACTTTAACCCCAACATGAGAGATTGTTCGTTTGAATCATTGGGCACAGCTTTCCCTTTCAACAGCAAAACCAATCTTCATAATGCACTTACTTCCTTCACTAAATAGGAGAGAATTAGCGATGATAGCTAAAACATTTCAATAGTGTGTTAACTCCACAACAAAAGATTCCTTTAACAATCCCTGCAGTTACTAAACTAAACAAGATACCTCCTAACCACCTTATCTCATATGGGAGAGCTAATATCTTACTCTAGTCCCTGCAAAAGTATATTCGTGATCGAAAAGACCTATAAACTGATTCACACCCATATAATTGCGCTTTCCCCAGAAGAAACGCCAGCTATTTTCTCAAGGCGACTGAAAATCATGATAGAGGGAGTGAGGAAGTATTGATTTTTCAACTTTTGTATGTATTAAGTAATAATGGTAATGTTGGATTATACAGAATCATAGGTCCACATACACTTTCTTTGCCTTATTCTTGGCCTCTCTCTATTAGATAGCTCGCTTGGCAGCATTGGCGATGTTATTCTTTGATGATTTTTTATTTGTTGGCTTGGAGGCCTATGCTTTCTTCCTCATCACTTATTAAAGTGCTTTTCTGTGTTAATGCATAATTACTGAGTGACTTAGAATTTCTAAGTTTTAGCCTCTTCGACTGGCTTTTATTATTTTGCTTCAGTCACCTCTTCGCCCTCCTTCTTTTCTTCGGCTTAAACTTTCTTTGGCTTCTTTTTCTTTTTCTTCTTCTCTCCCTACTCTTGCCCACCCTATTTTCCACCATTTAGCTCCTTCAGCAGTGCTTCAAGTTCCTCTTTTTCTTGTTGCTTCTTTGATTTCTTAGGTTTCTTCTATTCTTGCTCAACAGGCTTTTATACTTCTGCCTCCTTTGGCTAGGGTTGGGCTTCTTCTTTCTCACCTTCACTCTCAGAGCTTGAGTCATCGCCAAAGGCAAAGGGATTTTTAACTGTATCAAGATGAAACCTCTTCTTTTATAGTTTTTCAGCCTTGAAGCCACCCTTGACGGTCTTGAGGTTGGCAAAGTCTCCCCCCCTGAAATTCTTCTTGGCGTTGAAGGGTACAATATGGGCCTATTTTTTCTTGGGTTCCTTTGGTTCTTCCTTCGGCTGCTGGTTCTCCTGATTCTCTTGGACGGGGATGGGTGTGGATTCGACTTTTTATTATTGTTCTTAATGTTCAGATTGGGATTCATCCTCATCGCTGGAAATATTGTTCCATCTGTTGGTGGCTGGGATAGGGAAGGATGTACGTTTAGCTTAGGGGTGGACTTATGCTGGGACAGTCTCTGACATTCCTTTGGAATACAAATATTAATATAAATATTAAATAATATCTAAATACCTCAGTCGCATTACTAGTTTCTACTCTCAACATCATCAAGAATCATGATTAAGGAATTATATAAAATGAATGGATCAAGACTTGCTGATTTCCTTAATGAACTCAGAGAGATGCTACTTGTGGATCACCATCACGCTTGCCATGAAGTTGTCGTGCTAGACCTAGATCTGCAAGGATTCAGCTATCTTATTGAACCGACTCCCTGTTGAATTTTTGCTGTCGCTCATCACTCCCACCACTTGGCATATCTATCTCTCCATGTCGATCCAGATAGCGATGAGTGGACGACTGGATTTTGCTTTCTTGCGCTCGATGGATATCTGCATGAGAAGATGGGCGATGCGGATGAGGGCTGAGGGGTGCTGGAACATCTTACGATCATCGGTATCGTTCTTGATGTTGGCGATACTGACAGAGTTACCAATCACAAGATGGTCTCTTTACATTATGTTCCTTGTCTCAGTCATTAATACCTTCACCATCTTCTTGTAGCTTTATATCCTAGCAGTTAGGTCCTTTAAGTTTCCATCAAGTACATCATAGGCCTCCCAAAAACATTTTATACGGTATTGAGGAAGCTCGTCATAGGTGGCGCCTGTCGGAGGAGGTGCTTAGAGGGTGGAGGTAAGGATGTGGCAGAAGTCAGAAGCCATAAAGGAAGCAGTGTAGTCGACATGGCGCATGAAGGACATATAGGCAACCTCATGCAAGCCAAACTTTTAAGCTGATGGAAAGATAGAGCTCTATAACTTCTTTTGTGAATCTTGCGACATGTACTTAAACAACTGTTGTGCCTAGGCCAGAGATATGCCTATGGTGTGGATAAATTAATGAAGGCGATTGATTCCCTTGTCCTCCCAAAGCCTAAGTTTAATCATTAGATAGTTAGAGTTGAGCATGCTTTCGTAGAGTGACCAATGGTCCATTAGAGTAAATTGATAGCCTTTTCTGCTTGAGATTTCTCCCTTGTCTTTCTTAGCAGACTGAGGGTTCATCTTCACCATATCTGACTTGTACGATTCGCTGAGAGTGTCCAACATTTCTTTGGTTAATTTGTGGTCAAGGAACATGCTGGTCATGCCGATGATGGCGTACCAGAGATAGTCATTGTTGGCCTTTTTGAGGTCACGCACCATTCTGTATGCTGAGTAAGAACTGGGGTAGCTGAAGAAATTACGGTTATAATAGTTCTATACCTTTCTTTGGATTCCCTCTTTGTGTTTACGCAGTTTTTATTTGAACACCCGCTTATTTCTGCGTTTTGGGGAGTCATCCACTTTTTACTCCATGTCATCATCCTATTCTGACTCAAGATCATACTCGTTGAGTTAGTCCATTTTTTGAATTTCCTCTGAGGTGGGGCAATTTTAAAGTTCACTAATTCCATCATCAATAACTTTAATCTGCATAAAGGAAGAGCTACATATGGACTTTAGATGTTTTTGTGGTTGATAGGCTTGTTGATATCGAGCAGGAAGATATCTGCGTCGTTACGTTGGAGGATGTCGGATTGGGTGAGGTCAATAATGCCTCCGCAGTTGATGAAGAGGAAGAGCTTGACCTGGTCATACACGCCTGACTATTCGATTTTGGCAAAGAGTTAAGTGTATCTGGTAACTGGATACACCTTGTACTGGATATTTTCGCTCTTGAAAAGTTTCTATCTAGCCAGGGAGGTACTGAGAGTATTTTAAGCGAGCAAAGCGAGTCGACGTCGATGGCTGAGAAAACTACAATTGAAACATATGAAATATTCATCTGCTCCTGTATCTTTTCGAAGAGCAGGATGATGTCCTTCAAATCAATCCTCATTTGGCGCTATTAATATTATTAAATTACCAGCTATCACATAATACCCACATTCGTATCAGCATTATATAGTCATTTGCATCATCACTGCGACAATTTCACGTGGTATTTGTCCACTCCCACGATTTAAGGGTGGTTCTTCTGTGCACGCTCTGGGAAGAGTTAGGGGTGGTATTGGTATGGAATTGGAGGGCGGTGTTTTCGGTTTGGTAGTTACTTTGGCTATACATCTACATAGTAAAAGGGGATTTTCCTCTAGTTTGATATTCTGAACTTGACTATTCCTTCCACCTTTGCATGGATTGTTTGATCGAGTCCGACAATGACGTTCTTGCCTGATTTCCATTTGAATCCTCTCTGTCGGGCAATGATGTCATTGGGGTAGACTTCCTGATCTCCAAGTACTTTTATTCTAAATGCATTTATTGTTACCCAAGCCTGCGACCAGCTGAATCCTTGGTCTTCTGCGTGGAGGAAGCTTGCATCTTAGATGCCATGAAGTAGAGGGAAGTGGTGAGTTGTTTGATGGCGATGCTTTGTGAAAGGTGGAGGGCTAAAATATTCATTACTAAATATAATTATGGGGGAATCGACAACAATCATACCGATGTTTGTATTACTTTGGATCGTAGTTGTTGTTGCTGCTCTGTAGCTTATAGATTTAAATTGGGAGTACGCCATCATTTTACGCGCTCGGCCAACGACTATTAATACGCCCAAGATAAAATTTATTAACACCTCATGAACTCCAGCAATAACGATAGTGTCCCCCAACCCCAGTCCCTCAACGACCAGCAGACTGCCATCGCCAACACCCTCACCCTTCACTCTAACCCCATCGCCTTCCCTGTTTCGTTCAAGCCCTTTTCCTATAGAAAAGCTCTTGCCCTTAAAGTTCAAACCTTGATGACTTCCCTCGATCTTGAAGCGTGATGATGTTCTGTTTACCTTATTGTAAGTCAAAATAAACCCGTTATTAAATCACTGTCAACTTTATCACCAATCTTTTACCCGCACAAAGGTAAAATTCTTTATTCGACTAAGTTTCTCGGTTGATTCACTGTAGTCAGTGTCGTTCAAAGCTATTCTCTCACTCCTCTACAGTTCCACCTCATGCTCGAACTCCCCCTCGCTTAAAAACATCTCACTTGGAGGAGGCGTTTTTTTGTCAAGAAGGAGCCGCCAATCGAACTTTTTAAAAAAGTCATGGCTCTTAATTTCATTGAAACCCTTCACTCCGATTCGTTTGCTTATGTCCTTCTCCAATAATTTGCTGATTAGCGACTTGGCCTCCATGGACAAATAGCTAGGATATCGCAATTTGCCTGCTTTGATATTTTCATAAAGCGCATCTAACTATTCGTCGAAGAAGGGTGGCTCCCCTGTCAGCATTTCGAAAAGCACGCACCCGATCCCATATATGTCAGTTGAGAACCCAACTCCTTTCTTTTCAAGCATTTAGGGAGATAGATAGGCTGGACTGCCACAGAAGGACATCGAAAAACAATTTTCCTTACTGAGGCCGAAGTCAGTTACCTTTATATATCCGTCTTTCCCAATCAGAATATTCTCAGGCTTCAAGTCGCGGTAGAGAATATTGTGACCATGCAGGTACTCTAAGGCCAGAATGATTTGTGCAATTATAAAGCGCGAAGTATTCTATCCCAATCTTTCCTTAACTGTTATCAGTTCAGAGAGATCACCGTTGGTGCAGTGGTCTAATGCCATATAGAGGTTAAGTGGAGTTTGGAAGGCGTAGTGTAAATTGATGATAAATGGGAAGTCTACCTTCTTAAGGATATTAGCCTACCCCACTGCATATTTAAGTTGTTTTTTATTAATCAGTTTCTTCTTGTTTAGTACCTTGAGGGCATAGACCTCTTTGCTCTCTTTATGCCTCGCAGAGTAGACATGTCCGAATGAACCATTCCCCAGCAACTTTAGGATCTCGAAGTCGAGGAATGAGACAGCACTCCTTCCCTCCTCAGAACGGAATTAACTTACTGCAACAGAGTAATCTAGTTTACTCACCTCATTCTTTCTGAATATACTTCTTCCTAATTCCTTTGAAACGAAAGAAGGCTACAAAGTACTCTATACAACTTATGCGTAGTATGGCTCAGGTTGTGTGCTATTCAACCCCTTTACAATACTTCCCAGAACTATTTGGCTTTACATGACACTGCCTTCATTGATCTCACTAAACTTATCATTCTCTCTCCTTAGTGACAGCCTTTCCTTTATTTTGATTTCATTGATTAGCTAATCTTAATCTGGGCAAAGGTTTAAAATGGAAAAATTGGCTTTACTCGAAAATATAGAGTTTTCTTCGATCTTTCGTCGATGAAGTGTAATTTGATTTTTCTTATCATTAAGTAACTCAATTAGTTGTTCGTTAGGAGGAACTGGCTTGGTAAACATGGCCTGTTATCTGAAGCTGATTGCCTCGAGGAAGTTACTGATCCATTTATCGAATATTTGCCTATGCCGAACTCCAAATATAAACTCAGTCTTATGCTTGTCTTTGAGAGTTACTGTGAAGTAAAATATTGTATCACTCATGAGCCAACTCTTCTTCTAGACTTATTACACGCGCTCGATCATCGAAATCTAGAAGCGCTAATTTATCTCTCCTTACGCATTCGAGACTGTGACTTCATTTTTAAATGGGTTGAGGAGGATGTGTCTATCCTTAAGTCGATAGGCAATCGAGCTTACTCCATAAATATCCCCCTTACTGATGTTTGGCTTTATTGCCCTCTTGAGTTTGGATTTTTTCTCAAGTAGTTTCTTTATGTGAGGGTCGGCAGTGAGTTCAACAGCCCTCTTTCCAAATTTATCAGTATTATCGATGTCTACCTCATTATGCAGTAGAATTTATATACATTTTGTATCTTCTTTGGAAACAGCCAAATGGAGAGCTGTGCCCTGACTTGTAACTTGGTTTATATCTATCCCCTTCTGCTCAAGCAAAAGTTCAAGGACATCAGGAGCTGAATTGATAACAGCTAATTGCAAAGGGGTATATTCCTCAACAGTGGTAAGTCTTGGATTAACACCTTTTATTATAAGAAATGAGACAATCTAAGGGTTGCGAGTTTCGATGGCGATGTGGAGTGAATTTTTGCCAGCATCTCCCAATTCATTCAATAGATACTAATATTTTCTAGCAATTAATTTGTTCAGTTCTTCCTCGTCCTATATTTGAGGTACCTCTTTTAAGATGGATGCAATCTTCTACAGATCTCCCTACTTCACTGCCTTCAACATTCTGTTCAGGTTTTCCTCGAGGTACTTGGATCCATTTGGATTATCTTCGTCGCCTACATGAATACGGAGATACTTAAAAAGCTGAGTTATTATAAGCTGCCAGCCTCAGAGGCGTAGTCATTCTCATCGACCTTAGAGAGAGGCTCAGTGGAGGAAAGGCTGGCCTAAGAATGGTACTTTTCATTGTATGTGATAAGGAACGTTGACCCATTTCTTATGGGGTAGTGTGTAAGTGGCCAGTTTTCGACTAGAATAAGCTGAGTATCGTAGATGGTACATGATGAGGCTAATGCTTGAGTTTGATGATGACATGATGACGACCAGCCCCCAACTCCTTGCATATCTGTCTGATGAGGTGGGTAGTGGTGGTGCAATTATCAAGGAAAAGTCTTCTGTTGCGTTTGATACCACTTTCGTCAGGGCAAGCAATAAATATTCTCATTGCCACTACTTAATAATAAAGCAAGACCATTCTAATAAATCCATCAGCATTTACGACAATCACTCAACAGTCATAGGTTATCATATTATCATCTATCAAACGATTGGAAAAGATAATGGGTTGATATACTGAATAAAAATCATTCACAGACTAATTTTCCGTTGAAATTGCTAACCACAACAGCAAAGGCACAAATTACTGAGAAAGGATGCATGAAGTCGATGTTGTATTAGTTATCTCCTTTCTTGCCGAAGAGAAGGAACTCCTTCCCCTTCCATCTTGGTGACTACATGATGAAGTTTTTTATGGAGGAAACTGGAGCCCTTCCGTGAAAGTCCAAACTATAACCTTTGTTTGTATACACTGGTAACTTGTTTTATATCATCCATATTCCTGAACTTTACTATTTCTCTTTCATATATGATTAGCTAAGCGAACCTACTTTGGGAAAACTTCCTCGCTTCTTTATTAAGTCAAGCAGATAAACTTTTATTGTTCTCGGCTTCTTGAAATCCAACACACTATTAGTATACTCTACACTACAGATCAATTTCTATTCTTCTGGACCAGTTTTTACAAATAAATTGAGGACACTTCCTGAAATATTTGACACAAGTCTCCCGATGTAGGATTCACTAGCCTCATCCCAATCTCCCTCCCTGAGTGAAAATGAAAAGGCAAGGAAGCTAGTCTTCTTACAAAAGATGATCGGACGATTATTGTTATCTATTAAATTGAACTCAGGATATAACAGTTTGTTCCTGCGGATCACAGTAAAGTATAGCTTATTCCCTTATTATAATGGCAAAAGGATGGACTGGTTGGCTGACAGTTTATAGGGGTGTTTGGGGATTAACTTTTAGTTATTAGAGCTGGCGAGGTGAAAACTGGAGTCTTGGTCACATATGAATTATTCCTAGTTCTTGAACTTGCTGGCAGTATCGTCGATCCCACCTTTCTCGCTCTCGACGAAACTCTCCTACATTTCCTCGATTTCTTCTCGCCAGTAATCCCTCCTTTCATGCAGCTTTCGATTCCTTCCAAGGTACTTCCTCCTGAAAAATCAGATAAGTACACTATTCTCTTTGGTCCACTGCAAATCGCCTTCTTGAATCTGTCCTTCTTCCTTTTCAGCGCCCTTAACTTTTATCTGAATGCTGCTTTAGAAGAAGACTCAACCTTTGCCTGTACGCTTGTTTGCTGTTAAGTATTCAACTAAGGAACTAGAGCTTTTGAACCCTTTTAGAATAATTCACTGCTCTTCCTAGATTTGGTTGGTTCGAGTCTTTGAGAATTCATCTCATACATTATTATTTGAATATTATTAGCATTTAGTAATAAGAATCCAATCAAGAAGAAGGGAGAATTCATATAATCATATATTTCTGTTCCCATTTATATCTTTATATTTTATTAACATCGTATAATTATCATTTGCATTTTATTTATGGGGCAATTTTCTTGGTGTCAATCACTTTTTGTATTTGTTATCCTTGATTCTACTGCCCCAATCTATCATTTCCAGTTTTCTTTCTTGAAACAAGTAATTATCTTGTATGAACTTCGGTCTATTTCAGATAATAGTTATCTCTTGAGCGGGACTTGCTAATTGCTTTTCTCTATTCGTTTAATAATGTAAAAGTCCTCTCGGCATTTTTAGTTTTTGGACGATATTAATAATCTTTTTTAATGAAATTAAGTTTAACTCCCTTCGCTATTAGAATCCTAATCGTGTTTTCAGTCAAAAGGCCTTCATTAACGCGAATGCACTCGAGCTCATCAAAACCCTCCCAAGAATACTTTGAAAAGGCAAAACAGTTGTCTAAACATAAACGATTAATTACAAATATTGACGTATTTGAGGCTCTTCAAAGGCAAACCCCTAAAGAATTGGGGAGTGATTAGTCCATAGCATTTACTGTTGTCCCTTTACTCCGTTTCCTCCCTTTCTATCCTTTCGCCGTTGAGATTCTAAATGCTCAAATATTTGAGAGAAGCCGAATTTTTCATGAATATTGCTAACTCAGCTTAGTTTATTTCAGTGTAGTCCAAGCAAAGAGACTACAATTTAGGGAATAGAGGACTTTTGTAGAATCTTTGTTTGTCAGTAATCTGTGAACAGCCAATATTGAGGTACTTCAGCTGTTTTCTGCAATTTTTATGCAATAACTGTAGTATTTTTGCTTAAATTGGCCATGAATCATCTAAATAAACATGAGAATACATAGATTGAGATGTTTAAGATGGCTGAGCTTATTGATGCTGCGAAACACTGAAAATTTTGAATTTTCTTTTGTATTCTATTCGAAGATAATATTCGCTTTGTTAATGAGTAAATACTTAAAATAAGCGTTTCTAAGGATAAATGGGAAAATATAGCTTTTGCTGATTAAGTTGCCAATTCAATCCTCTGTTCAACTTTTCCCCCCGAAATTTGGAAATGTTTGAGCTGTTGAGGTTGCAGTGATTGAAGTTGATAAATTAAACGTCTGTAGTGAGCCTTGCATTCATCTGAATATTTGTTAATTTACCAAAAACAATTGTATGAAGCTGGAGATTATTTTTATAGACAAATGATAAGGATAAATCTAATTATAAAGAGACGTCTAAGTTATAAATATTTTACTGCTGAACACCAAAATTAATAAATTTTTGGTGAGTTCAAGCCTCGATTTAATTAACTTAGGATGAACTCTCCAATTTGTGCCCTCTTGTCTGTTGATGAAGTTTACTTATTTTATCTTATTTTATATATTGGGCAAATTATAAGAGGAAATACAATTATTTTTTCTTTTATGCTTAAAGCATTTATATATATTCTTCAGATAATTAGAAGATAGATTGTTGAGAACTGTTTACTTTATTTTTGGAAAATATTTCGATCGATCAGTGTTTTGT
>JACCDV010852128.1_pt1 | contig 16448 bp, 12 predicted proteins | sample 7446131 | NCBI WGS metagenome assembly JACCDV01 (sample SAMN15323448, study PRJNA562643) | freshwater metagenome | isolation source: river surface water | place: USA:Blue River Watershed | collected 2017-08-17 | reverse complement strand
TCTTAATCATTAATACTTATTTAACTATCCTATATAAATATTAGAAATTTTGCTTGATTATTTAACAATTTTTTATTTTTTTTAGTTTAAAAAGCTATTTGTTTATTATTGATAATATTTAGCATTTTTTCTATTTAATTTGAATTGTATTTTTATAGATCTTTTATAATTACAATTTTTCCTGTTTATTACAAACTTTATAGCAAATTACTTTTTGATTAAATATTATTATTTATTAAAAGATCAATATTTTCTATAATAATTATATTCTTAAAATACTATTAGTAGAACTAAACAATTTATAAACTTTGCTAATAATTGTTTTATAATAAACAAACATTAAAATTATTATCTGAAGAAATAAGCTACAAAAGTAATATATTTTTGATTAAAAAGCAATTTGGAATTTATACACAGAAATAGTATAGTAAAATTTCAAAAGAGAAATCTCCTTGAATTATCTCTTAATAAATATGTTCTTTTTATTAATAGTTAACTTATGTTTCAAATTAATTTGGTATATTCTACAATTGCTTGACTTATGTCTTATTAAATGATAATAAATCAATTACATATTAAAACTCATTTTAAAACATTTTGTTTTTTCCTAATAAATTATTCTAATTAATTTTTTCTTATTTAAGAATTCCTATAATTGATATCTAATCTCCTATTATATATAAATCTATTTAATCATCATATACATTTATATTATATATTTTTTCATTTGCTTTTATTATAACTCTTTAATATAAGCATGTTGATGAGGTATTTTTTAATGGATAAAATACTGAACTATAACAACTATCACATTATTAAGGAGATTTATAAATAAAGTTTTAAAAATTCAAAGTTATTTTCTTTTTACATTAAGAGCATAGGAATTTCATCTTTTTTATCAATATTTTAATATTATCAATTTCTACAATTTATCCCTGTATATTTATTAGATTATTCAAAAGTCTTGGATTTGCATTAACCAATATCTAATTTTAGTTTAAATTTTATAAAGAAACTTTCACAAAATTATATTTATCCTCTTATTGACTATTAGTTTTTATGTTTTTCTTTTCTGTTGATATTATATCATATGTTTCTTTTAGCTAATATAAAGTAGAGAAACATAACCTTAAATCTATATACACTTATTATGGATTTTATATTAAGTCTTATTTATATTTTAATAAACTTTAAGGTATTTTATCTAAATAAATTTTAACTTCATTTTTGTTACTTTAAACCCATTAATTATTTGTTTATATAACTTATCTAACTAAATGAGTTAGATTTAGAATATAATCAAATCTTTCCTTATTGATCTCTAAATCATTTTAACCAATTAAACAGCACAATATTTCATTCAAATTTATTTCAGTTTTTTCAAAATCTAAAATATTTCAATTCAATTCCTTTTAAAAAGTGGTTTATTCTTTTTTAATATTTCTTTTAATTGGAGTAAAATCCATTCTTTTATCATCTTCAATTTGAGTCTTAGGTCTATTTGCAATACTAATATTATCATTAGGAATATTACAACTAAGATTTTATTCTTTTTTCTAATTTTAAGTAATGGTAAAGGAAATTCCACAAGGATTACAGAATTAACTAAAACTCATATCATGACTATCCATAATTAAAATTATAAAAATGGAACAGTTTGAATTAGTTAATAAATTATACAAAATTAAAGATTAACAAAAAATGTTTGGTTATTCATATCCATTAAAAGATATACACAACGAATATATAGATAAGTAATATCATATTGACGAACTTAAAGAACAATTGCTTTTGAAATAAAGAGAGTTTAATAATTGAAAATTAAGTAAAAATAATTCTTATAAATTATGGGTGAAATATAAAATAATATTTTGCTTTATAAGAACAGTTAAGAGATAACTTAATAAATCTAGAGTTTATGGCTCGACTAAGTTTATTGAGTTTCTTCATAACAAAAAATCCATTAAAAATAAAGAAGATTTATTAAATATTTTAACAGCAAATAACGAATATAATGATAAAAACTAAACTCGAAAATCCTATATTATTTATATGGATAATCAATATATAATATATTGGTATTATCTTATATGATTATCTTTGCTTTATTTGTTTTTGTATTTTCCTTATTAATTAGCGTTTGATATTAATAATACTTTAGCTTTTACTATAACACTTTCAATATTAAATGGATTGTTCTTAATAGATATTTTTATAACAGGTTTATCATCATATATCGAAGATGGATAGGAAATTGATGACATTAAAAATATTTTAATAAATTATTTAAAATCTTGGTTTTTTATTGATTTAATTGCTATGATGCCATTAGACTTAATATTGAGTCATACAAAAATTGGTTATTATACTTTTATATTAAAGTTTTTAAAGTTGTTAAAATTGTTCAAAATTCTTAAAATCTTTTAAGTTAAGTTAACAGATCATTATTTATCTAATTTTTACTTGTTTTTCAACATAAATAAAAATGTAAGAAAATTTATCTATTTTGTTATGATGATATTATTAATTGTACATTTTGCTTGTTGTTTTTGGTTCTTTTTACTTTAGTTTTTTCCTAATGAAAGCTGGCTTGAAAATATATCATACATAGAATACACTAATATTGACCTTTATATTATATCTTTCTATTGGGCTATAGTGACAATGTTCACATTAGGTTATGGAGATGTAATTCCAATAAATTTAATAGAAAAGATTTTTACTATTTTTTGGATATTTTTGGGTGTATCTTTTTATTAATATGTAATGGGAAGCATAATAGATATTTTATCAAATTTTTAAATAAAGTAATAGAAATTTAATAAAGAAATCGGGTTTTTAGATAGTTATATAAACAATTGGCAAATCAATAAGAATTTAAGAGAATAAATAATAGAATAATTATAAGAATTTTAATTAAGAAAAGAAACAAGTTTATAATCTACTGAATTTTTATAAGATCTATCAATAGATCTAAATAGGCGTTTAGCTATTCTACTTTATTAAGAAATATTAACAACTGTCCAAATCTTTAAAAACAAAGATATTAAATTTCTTATAAGAATTATACCTTATTTAAAGATATGAAAATATAAGAATAAAGAGACAATTTATAATATTAATGATTATTCAGAGAATGTTTATTTTATAATTAAAGGAAAAGTAGAGTTTTTGAATGATTAAAAAGAAACTTTTTGTAATTATATTCAAGGATCATATTTTGGAGAAATTGAAATCATTAATAAAACTTAAAGAAAATACTCAGCAAGAACAATATCGAAATGTAAAATTGCTTATTTACCAGGGGAATACTTTTTCTAAGAATTAAAGCTTTTTCCTTAAATGTATTTATAACTCATAGAGAATGCATTAAAAAGAGAAGTTAACAACCAGATGAATTGCAACAAAGCTAAAAAAATATAATATGTATAGTAAAACATTGATTTAGATTAAAAAGTAAGAAATTAGTATTTTTAAAGTAAATTCGATATAAGAGAGAAAATAGTAGAGATAAAATAGAAAATTAACTAAATTGCAATTTATTGCTAATAATCCTAGCTAAAGAAATTAGACTTAATTTAAGGGAATTAAAAAATAGAGAAAAATGAAGAAAGTTTTGAATAAATTAATAGTGATTCATTAGAGGACTAATCAATAAGTAACAATGAAGAAAACCTATATTAAATAGAGGAAGAATTAAGCTAACTTTAAAACTAACTTAAAACTCTTAATAAGCAAATTAAAATGTAAAAAAATTAAAAAAAGAGCCAATCGACTCAAACTTAATAAAATTAAATAAAAATAAAATTATAAATGCTGTCAAAATAATACATTTTGGTTCCTATTATTTTTATCTCCTTTGTTCTTAATGGACTTATATAAGAATGAAATATAGAAAAATCATATGAGGGAAAAAAATTCAAATTTGCAACTGGAAATATATTGTTTCAAACAATATTAATGATTATTATAATTTCTTTGATAAAAATATAAAAAAGAGAGAAATTTTGTTATAATAAATTTATTAACAAAGATTTGATAATTTCGGGATTATTCTAAACGCTTTCTTGTTATTGTGTTATGCAAATGAGTATAAAAGTTGATTATTTATTTAATGTTCTTTTGCGATCTTCTAAGTTTTTAACCGTTTTGCTAGGAACTGTTATTTTTAAGACCCATTCCTAAAATGTTACAAAAAGAGATTTGTTATGGGGCTTGGTCATGACTGCTGGTGTTGTCATTTTTAGCTTTGGATAAGAGACAAAAAAAAGTAATGTAAATTCATATATAGGATATTTGTATGGATTGATATCTTTGGTTTGTGATGCTTATGTTTCTTACTTTCAAGAAAACATAAAACATTAAAGAAAATTAGATCCTAAAAACGCCTTAACTTTTTACGATTTTACATTAGGAACAAATTTATATATTTTTCTTTCCACTTTTTTAGTTTCAATTTTTACAGGTGAATTTTTACATATTTTTCATTTCATCAAAAAACATCCTAAAATCGTCTATGATATTTGTGAGTAATAGATTTTTCATACAATTGGCGTTTTGAGCATGTTTTACTTCATTCATCACCATGGATCAATAAAAATAGCTATGGTTACGACTTTATGAAAAATCGTTACAATAACTCTGAGTATTATAATATTCAAACATCCTATGAATAAAGCACATATTTTAGGTTTAATACTGATAATATCAGCAATTGCTTAAGAGTTTTTTAAAAACGAAAAAATCAAAAAAGAATAAAAATTTTAAATTATAATTTTATTTATCAATTCATTTTTACATTGTTAGCCTCTGTTTCAAGCCAGTTTTTAGCTCCTTCAGTAAAGGATGTTGGTCATTTTAATATCATATATTGAATTAAAGATTAAACATAAGGATCAACGTTATGTTTTAAGTAGTTTAATATCTCTTGTTTTTTCTATAGTTTTTCTAATCCCAATTCCTTCATTGCAAAGTCGATATTTTAACAAATTTATTCCCTACTATCATTTGCATTAACTCTTAATAGCAATTTCTAATCTTCATATAATTAAACAATGGGAATTTGATCTCTTTCAAATACTTCTATTCTGTGATTAAATATTTCCTCTTTGTCATCAGATCTTCCTTATTCTCTTCCTTATTCTCTTCCTTTAACTCATAGTCTCATATTATCAATTGTGCAATCCAAATATATAACGCCAAGAACCTCAATATAATCTTCTGCCTCTTTTTACCACCAATCAATGTTATCTTAATTTCAAGGGAATCCATCAATAAGAGAAATTACATCTTTTTTTAAATCTAAAATATTCTTTATTAAAAGTTTAACTGAAATATCCCCTGGTACCAAATCTCCTCGGTTCATTATATCTGAAATTTCCTTTCCAATTTTACTTTCGTTTTTCATTTCTTATCTTAGAAGATCTCCTGTTGAAAAATGAGCCAATCCATATTTTTCAATCAAATGGTCACAAGCTGTTCCTTTTCCAGATCCAGGACCGCCTATAATAAAAATAGCCTTTTGTTTAGTCATTATAAATATTTATAATTTTTGATATAAAATTCTTAATAAAATTATATTTGAATTATTTAAAGAATTTATAAATATGAATTAAAAAGATTATGAATTTTTTGAATATAAATCGAATTGAATAAATATTGGTGATGAAAACTCATAAATATTTGTATGTGGAAAAAATCAAAATTATGAACTTGCTTTTAAGGAGATTTAACATATAGAAACTCCATAAGGAATTAAAGGAATATAGGATATAGATGTATTGGACATATCTCTTGGTTAAAATAATTCTGCAATACTTTCCAAAGACGGTAAAATTTATATATTTGGTTCAAATTTACATGAAAAATTAGGTTTAGGATTTTAAGGTGTTTAGAATATTAATAAACCTACATTATTACCAATATCTTAAGATACTCCATTTGTTTAAGTTGTATGTGGAGATTATCATAATCTAGGTTTAACAGAAGATGGATCTATTTGGGGATGGGGTGGAACTTGGCATAATAAATAAGTCTCAAAAACATAGAAGCCAACTTTATTATAAATTAGCAATAAAACCGTTTTTATTTAAATTGGATGTGGTGATTTTCATTCCATGGCTCTTTCAGATAATAGAGTATTATATTCATGGGGCGGTGGTGGCTGAGATTATAATAAAGGTTAAACTGGTCATAACCTATTAGAAGACATTGAATCACCAAAACCGATTGAGTTTTTCAAAAACAAAAAAGTTATATTTTTCTCATGTGGAGGATTTCATAACACAGCAGTGACCGTTGATAATGAAGTTTATTCTTGGGGAAGCGGGTTGTTTGGATAATTAGGACATGGGAAGTTTGAAGATGAGAAAATACCTAAGAAAATCGTATTTTTTTAGAATTATATTATCGGCTAACTCTCTAATGGTTTAAATCATAGTTTTTTCCTTACAAAAACAGGTTAGTTATTTTGCTGTGGAAAAAATAGCAGTGGCTAACTAGGTCTAAACTCTAATAAAAATGTAAACATTCCAACACTAATCTGGTATTTCGAACATTAAATTATTTGACAAGTTTAATGTGGCTGGAATCATACTGTTATATTAACTGAAAACAATAATGTATTTTCTACAGGTCTTAATAAATATGGCTAATTGGGATTGTCTAATTTAGAATAAAAAATCATATTTTCTCCTATTGAAAGTTTAAATAATAAAAATATAGAGTGAATACAATGTGGAGGACATCATTCTGCTTTTATAATAAATAGTAAAAATGAACAAAAGGTTAAAGATTAGTTAAATTTGATAAAAAATACCTAAAAATATAAAGAGGAAAAATAAACTTATAAAAGTCCATAATAAACATCTATAAGAAAATCAGAATATTTATTTGAAAGTTCTGACGAAGATCTTTTATAAGAGGAAAGCTAGAAAGATTTATAAATTCCTATATTTTCTAAAGAAAATACAGATGTAAAACTTGGTTAATAAAATAATGAAAAAGAAACAGATTAAAAAAATAGCATGATAACATTCAATGGTGATATGCAATAATTTAGCTTTTTTCCTAAAAAACCATAAAACTCAAAAATTCATCTTCTTAGTTAGAATAATAAAGATATAAAATAACCCCTATTAGATAAAATATAAATAGAGAATTTTTTTGATGAAGAAATTAATGCTGAGAATTTAGATATTAAATTAAAGTTGATTTTTGTTGAATTAAAGTTTTGTCATTGTTTTATGATAATTGATTGCTAGTAAAGTCAATAAAAAAACATTATGAAAATATTAAATAGATTTTAAAATGAATAATCTAATGAAAAATAATATAAAAGATTCACTTGCTAAATTTATTAAGATTTTGAAATATTTGATTAAAATGAGACAATTATTCCTTGTAGATAATTGATACGATAACAAGATACAGGAGACATTGTTGTCTATTTTATCTTTTAAATAGAAGAAACGCAATTGTTACAAGAATAGATAAAATACTCACAATATGAATATTAGTAAGAAAGTTTAGGTGAAATGTATACTCTATAATACAAACAAATTATCGAAAATAAAAAACAAAACTTTCTTTTTTAATCTTATTAAAAGATAATTGATTAAATTCATTAATTAATTGATAAAATTATTTGCATTGAGTTAAGGCCTCTTAAATATAAATAATTTTAATGAATATAATGTAAAGGAAGAAAATCAGAAAAAATAACTCACAAATATGCAAATTTCATATAGTTGGAAAATGTAATAATTTAAATTGTAATTTCTCTCATAATCTAACTAATTATCCCTGCAGGTTTCTTTTTATATCTGGAAAATGTGAAAAATGATTCAATTGTTAATTTAGTCATCAGTTGTTTTAAGATGAGATTTAATTGGTAAAATTTATAGATTTATACAGAGAGGAAATAACTAAGCATTATTTAGGTGGAGTGTTTACCTTATTAAATATCTATGCTTATGAGAATGATCTTGTACCAAAATCTATAAACAATTCTAATTAATTTAATATTTATAAAGAAAAATGAGAAAAGCTTTATTAAGTGGTTATAATAGTAAAATTTGTTAAATTATTTAATAAAATTTATTAAGAAAAAACTATTAGATTTAGAATGCACTAGATTTATAGAATAAATCGTTTAATATTTAAGAAAATAAAATATCATAATAAAATTAATATGATTTAATTTTCAATTTTAATTATCCTTAAAACAAAATCATAAAAAATATATTTAATAGCATAGAATAGCGCTTTGAAAAGGATTATTAATAAATTATTAATATTTAAAAGCTTGCTTAGAAATAATTAAACAAATAAGGAAGTTTAATATTGGAAGGTTCATTTGACTGTTTTATGAATATTTCTGAATGTAATAATTACGAATAGCATTTTTACACTTTTATTCATTCTTTAACTCTTTTATCTAATATAAAAACACATTGTATTCTAATATAAAAAGAAATTGATAATTTAGACTTAATATCTAAGCTTTTAATAACATTATTAAATGATAATAAATAATTATAAAAAAACTCTCTGATAAAGTTTTATTAAAAATATGATAATATTTAATACGAAATAATAAATAAATAATTTTTAAGCAATAATTTCCTTTACTTTAATAGCTGACTCAAATAGTTGTAAATCAATCTTATATGTAGTTTCATATTATTATTTTTCTTATTGTTTTTAATCTTCATTATTTTCTAATTATTTTAAGAAATTCTCTATATACAAAGGATTTTCTTCTATTTTATCAAAAAAATCATCATCAAATTACTTTTCAACTGGATTTTCTAATTATTTTTATTCATATTTTATTAAGGTTTCATGGCCATTATTATCATACCATTTTCCTTCCCCAAAAGGCTGATTATTTTTAAAATTTCCTTCAAAATAAAAACCACCACAAATCCATTATCCACTAATAAATTCATCATTGTTAAAATTTCCTTTTAATTTTTATCCATTTTTCTTAAAAATAAACTCTCCTAATCCATGTCTTTTATCTAAGTAAAAATCTCCTTCATAGACATTTCCATTGAAAAATATATATTTTCCCTTGCCTTACTTTAAATTATTAAAAAACTCTCCATAATAAGAATTTGTTTTTGTTATGAATTCACCATAACCTTGTTTTACATTTTAAATCCAACATCCTTTATAGATTGATCCATTAAGATATTTATATTCTCCATATCCATCCTTTTTACCATTCTTATATTCTCCTTCATATGTTTCCCCATTCGGATATTATGCATGTCCTTTTCCTGTAAATTCTCAGCTACTTTTTAAGATCTTATTATTTATCAAATCTTTTAATTGATATTATAATTCCTCTTATTCGTTTTCCATTATATTTATAATTATTTATATAAAGATGTATGCGACTTATTAACCTCTTAAAAGAGTAAAATCCTCATTGATTTTTTCTCCATTAATAAACTAATCTTTAATTAGCAAATTTAAGTGTTCATCAACACCAATCAAATCTCCCTGATAGAAATTTTAATTAACTGTTTATATAGAAACTTTTTAATTATTGAAATTCCTTATGACGAAATTTTTATTCTCAATTGACATTATAAGTATTTAATATTTAATGAAAATCTTGTTTGAGATATATTATCAATCTTCTCTTTCCTCTTCATCTGAAAAATCATCGTTTTTTACCTTTTTGTTTAATGTTTGTCAAATAAGATCTTTTGCAGTTGTATTTTCTTACTTTTTAAATTCATTGATAAATTTCATAAATAATTATAGCATGTTTTCATAGTTGATTTTAAAAGGTAAAATATAATCCTTGGTAATTTGCTATATTAAATCTCCATTTTTATAATATAAAATATAAGGTAAGTTTGAATCTGGAAATTACTCAACTGTTTTAGTTGCTTAAGTTATCAGAAACTTTACTTAGGGAAATTCTTATTAAAGTTATTAGAAAATTCAATTTATTAAAACACTGCTTTCATTGTAAGGCTAATAAAAGTTTAATAAAACAGGAACATCTTAATCGGCTTAATTAACCTCTTTTATATAGGATTATTTATCAATTTCTAAAACTTCTCTTTATTTGTACTATTATTTGTAAGACTCGAAAAATTCATCATCAGAAAGTTCTTATTCGTATTTTTGCTCCAAAATATCAATAAATTCCTTTGTATATTCATGCTCTTTTTTCTCTATTTTTAAAGGTTCATAATTTCCTATTTTTCAATGAATGTCATCCCACTCACTAGTAACATCATAAGCCATATTATAAAAATAAAAAATTATAATTTTTTTAATATTTTTATTCTTGATTTGCCTCTTCTTTCATTTCCTCGTCTTCGTAATACTTAGATAATGCCTCTTGTATCTTTTGATTTAAGTTTTGCTTATATGTTGCATCCAACCTTTTTTTCATCAAAATATAAAATGCTAACAAAATAAAGAAAATTGAACCCATGAAGAAAATGATTGAAAAAACAATAAATTTTGCAAGTTTGTTATTCTTGACCTAAAATGACATTTTACTGAATTTTGTTGTTCGGCAAATCTTAGGCAGTCTTTCATAAGATAAGCAAATTGCCTCAAAAATGTTCTAAATATTACTATAGTTTCCTTTATAAGCTCTTTCGGATATAAATATGAATGGAGAATAATTAATAAAAACTAACTGTTGATTTTATGTTTATTTTTCTAATAATTTTTCTAATCTTATTGGATCATCTTTATAATTTATCACATTTGTTTGAATATCTTCTGTTAGTAACTCAAATTACTAAGTAAAACACTACTCATAATCAGCATTCATTTTTTCATTTGTAAAGCACTTTTCTTTAATAGAGTTTTATAAATTATAAAAAACCTCTTTATTAATATCCAATAAACACATTTATGCTATTGTTAGATTCATTACATTAGCCTAATTATCTTTATTATCATAGCTTTTTAAAACACAATATTTCTTCTTTAAATTTATACAATCTTTTTCTTCTGTTTTTGTCTAAAGGTTTTTAATTTCTTTTTCTAGGAAAACTCAATAGTAAATTTACGGTCTCATAAATTCACTTAATTCAGAATTGGTTTCTCCTAATTTAGATAAGAAATCAATAGATTTAAAATCATCAGCTTAAACATTAATGGTCATGTTATGGGTTGTTGTTATAGTAGGAACACTAAAAAACATTGAAAGAGAAATATCGATTTTTTTGTTTAATTATTTCTCTATAATTTCGCTGTCCTTTTTATTCAGAATAATTGAAGGAATTTAAACTTGCTCTTAAATTTTCTAAACTCTTTCAACAGGGAAAAGACTTTAAATATCCTCATTTTATGTATTAGCTATGATTACCATTGAAGCATTTACTTTTTAAGCATTTATGATTTTCTCTGCAAAGGTACAATCACCGCCTCTTTTTATAAACATTATTCTTGTTTCGGTTGATTTTTCATTCTCTAAAGGAGAGCAGCCATCAAAAGGTTCTGCTTTGGTTAAATGGCCAATAAGACTTTTGCCTAAAGGACTGCTACCCATGTTAAGAGCAACGTATTTAATAGTATCCTCAGAGTATTTTTCTCATAAAGACTATGGTTCTAAGAATGAAAGAACACAGAAAGTCTTAACAATAAGAAACACATAAAAAAGTTGTTTCATGATTATATCTTTTATAATTAAAAATTAATTATTTTTTAGGAATCGATAAAACCTCATAAGAAAGAGTTTTTGAAGGATTGTTAGTAAGAAATAACAAATTGAATGATTTTAATATTTCTTCATTTTTCTTCAAAAACTCATCTAGTTTATTTAGCATTGATATTTCATCACTGTTAATTGTTGTTCTGATTCTCTGTATTAATAAAATTTGATTTTCCTAATTTTATATTGTTTGTTCAAGCTATATAAACGGTTCATTTAAATTTTCTATATTAACAAATTTAGTATTATTTTTATTACATTTTAATCTATCGAACAAAACTACAGGTTTATTCATAAGATTATCTTGTAATTTTTCTTAATAAAACTTTACTTTAATTTCTATATAGTATTTGGCTAAGGCCATTGCGGCTTTTGCATCCTCTCTGCTATCATGAAAATCATTTTGAATTCATAATCATAAATAAGTAAAAGCAAGTGTCTTTAATGATAATTTAACAGAATTATCTTTAATAAACAATATTGAAGTGTCAATTATCTTTTAATGAGATATTTTTAATACATTCAAATCATTCTCTAAAGAATGACCAATAAGTATTGAGTTTTCATCTAATAGAGCATTTAAAAGACTTATTAATTATTCAAAACTTATTGCCTGGTTATTTTTATATGTATTTTAATCAATACCAGAATATTAGGTTTTATAATCAATTATTTTTCCTTTAGGTAAAATTAGTTTATCAAAAACCACATTTAAGTTATAATCGCATATAGAACAGCGAGAAACTTCTAATCCTAATTCGGTCTCAAGCATTTCACAATCAATTGCGTAAATATTATACAATTATTAATCTTGATTAATCCTTTTAGAAAGTTTTGTATTTTCTTACAAAAATTAGTTTTCTTAAAGAGTTTAGAAATCATGAGAAAATCATAAGAAGTTTTCATATACATTTAATGATATTTATGAACCTAATTAACCAATAGGATTTTTAACAGAATTCTCTTATAGTAATTTCTCAATTGTTATCGATTTTCCATTGAGTTTTGATTGCTTGCATTTTACTATAAAAGAATCAATGCTTTTTTCTTATAAAAAACTCTCTAATAATCTTCCTTAAAATCCTTCTAATATAAAAATAATGTTTTTTTTATTAATAAAAATATTTTAATAAAAAACCTTATCATTAACAATACCTTAATACTACTAATATATTTCTTATAATATCTAATTACTATTTAAATTTGACAATCTTTTATAAGAAAAATATAAATCTCATTTTAACATTTATAAAAATTATATATGATTTCTTATTATTCTCTTTTTTTGAAACTCTGAGGATTCTAAAAAACTCTGTCTTTTGAGATTTTCTTATTTTTCATTGCTACATTCATAAATGCTGGATGTACATATACACAATTTGGTCAGGTACAGGTGAGTCCGAATTTACATGGAACCTTTTCTTGTTAGTATCTTGTTAAATATAAAAAAACTTACTGATGGATGAATATTAATACATTTATCTCCGTACATACAATGAGGGAAATGTTTGCACTTTTTACTTTACCTGTTCGGTTGGATGAGCATATGGGCATTCTTAGTCTTTACAAGTTGGCCATTTTTTGCAACGAATTTTTTTCAAATCTTTTTTAGTTTCTTATTCTTCTGTTTTTGGTGTTTCTTTGTTCATTTTGATTCTATCTAAAATTGATGACTTTTTAACCTCTTCTTTTTTAGTATCCGTTTAGATAAGTTACTTGTATTTCTAAGGCAAATCTTTTTATATGAAATTTAGTAATTCCTAAACCTTATTAAAAGGTTCATCTTCGCAAACCTCCTTTAAATCCTTAGCCTATTTTTCTTTATTAAAATTATAATCATTTGATGTGATAATCTTTATGTATTCGAATAGATCAGATTAGTCTTAGTCTTTGAAAAGCTCTTTTAGCTTATTGCTAATTAGAGTATCAAGTTATTAGGTAACTTAGATACTCTCATTATAATTGATGCTGTCTATTTTGCTCATTATAAAAATTTAAATTTATAAAGAAAATTATAACATTTATAATGGACTCCATATTAAGTAAAAGTTTATCAGTTTTAGATAAATCAATTGAAGAAAATTTGTCTGTAAAAACCATTAAGAAAAATACTCTTAATAAAATCAATGAATAAATTACTCATAAAAGTAAAACTCCAGATAAATTGCTTTTCCATGATTCAGGAGTTTTGGAGTTAAAAAAGTACTGATAAAGTTGCATTTAATAAAGATTGTCAACAATTAAAGAATGATGCTCAACAGAGTAAAAGGTTTCCTCTTCTGACTCAAATATAAAAAATAAAAAATTGAGTAAAAATGAGAAGGATTTTTATATATTTTAAATTAAGTCTAAACATAAGAAGAAATCCTTTAGTTAAGATTAATAATAAACAAAAGAAATACAAACAAGATGCACAGAGCTGTCTTCTATAAAGAACGGAGTAATTGATAAGCTAGTATCAAATATAAAGAGAAATCGAACCTAAAATGATTCTTAAAAAGAAACCTAAAGATTGGAAAACATTTAAATTTTATTAGAAGTTGAATGAGTAAGAAATATCAACTGGAAATATTAGCTTTAAGTTTAATAAGCTTTTTACATGGATAAAATAAATGAATCTTTATAAAGTAATGAAGAAATTATAACTTATTTTTATAGTAAAATGAATCAACTAAAATTAAGTCAATCTTATATAGATTTTCTATAAAATATAAACTATTCACAAATTCAATAGATTTTAAAATTATAAAGAAAAATCAGAAAAAATCAAAATTAAAAATATAAAAATAATAATGAATGAATAACTTAGTTTGTAATTGTTTCACAGTCTAGCGCTGTTGATGCTTTTAGCATTGATAGATTACTTCCTTATATGTCTTAGTTATATGACCATTCTCCGAAATAAATCTCTCTTTAATAAGTATTGTTGATCAGTTGTCTGACTTAACAAATCTATTTGTAAATTGTTTCTAAAGTCTTTGGATTTGTTGGATTAAAAATTTAATCTTATCCGCCTGCGGCAGGTCCATTGGCTGGCCATCCCATAACCATAATAGCATTTGGGTTAATCAATTGAATCAATCTTGGAATTATGTTATAACCATACATTGCATCTCTTTAGGTTATTCCATTTCTTCCAATTGTGCAATTTCCTTAACTATCAACAGAATAGTGTCCAGTGTTGTATTATTAAAAGAAATAATAATTAATCTAAGATTTAAATCTATAATAAATCTACTATTCTCCTGTATTAACCAATTCGCATTTATCTTATACAAGGTTAATCTATGGAGCAGCTGATATTATAACTTGATTGTTCTTTAATCTTTATAATTCTATAAGAAAAGAATTTACATAATTTCCATATGCATCTATATCAATTTAACCTAAATCCTCTAAGTCGAAATCAAATCCGTCCAAGTTATATTTAGTTAAGAAATTGATAGCATTTTATGCGGCTAAAGTAACAGGAACTTTTATATCAGGTAAAAATGTCTAATTTTAACCTCCTCCAAAAGAAGCCATGATTCTTTTAAGTTTTCCAGATTCTTTTAATGAGGCTATTTCTTTTGCCATTGTTGTTTCCCAGATGTCGTTTCCATTTGTATCAATAGTTTAGTATTAGATAAATGGAGAACTGAAAAAAAACTAATCATTTTTCCATGTTGCAAAAGCTAATATGATATCAGTAACACCAGCTTCTACAGCGTCTTTAATTCTTTATTAAGGACTTGCAAACCAATAAGTATAATAAGCTGCAAAACTGACTTATTGAGGAGCTTATATTGTGTTTATAGTAAGTTCTGAATTGTTTGCAGGTTATACTTAAGTTGCATCAATTCCTTTTACTTGTTTATAAAGTAATTTAGTGTTTGGAATCATCAGTGGAAGTAAATTTATTGTAAATGGAATATCCCTAAGAACTTGAATTGTATTTTTTCCATCTTAAACTGTTAGTATTTAATTGAATTGAGAATATTATGCATATTTTAATGAGATTTAACCCTAATAAGAACCAATTGTATTAATATTAACTTGATAAGTGTTGTATTCTAAGTTAAATCCTTAGTAAGGATATGATAGATTGTATTCCTTATTTATAAAGTCTGTATTAATGAAATTGTTTATAATTGGTTTATAGATCTTTTAACCAATAATTTAGTTATAAAGCTAAATATTGAATCCTTAATTAGCAGTCATAATTATTGTTGGTGTGTTTATTTAAACTTTATATTAAGTCTTATCTATTTGAATTAAAATGGTTTCATTTGGGTTGAGTGATTAATCTTCAAATTTTAATGTTAGATTTATTGTGTATTAAAGATATAGACATTTTATCTTCCATGGTTCACCAGCTATATAATTAATCTTTGGTATATCTCCTTTAGTCCAATACATTGCCTAATAAACGTATCCTTAATATAAAACTTATTATGACTAACTTGTATAAATTACATTTTAATCGTAATCGATAGCTGATGTTATTACTACGCAAGGATTAATGCTAATTGAATTATCAATTGGCTAAGTAACGGGTTAAGTAGATGGTTGTGTAGCTGGCTATGTAGTTGGTTAAGTAGTAGGCTATGTACTATTTTAAGAATTTTATTCTTAACTACTTTACTAACTTTACTAACTTTACTACTAAGTGCATATCTAATCGGAAGTTAATCCTGTTTTCTTCATATAATAACTCTTAAAATCTCCAAAAGCCTCTGTTGCATAATTAAACATACAATCAGAAATCATCATT
>JACCDV010448864.1_pt1 | contig 16450 bp, 9 predicted proteins | sample 7446131 | NCBI WGS metagenome assembly JACCDV01 (sample SAMN15323448, study PRJNA562643) | freshwater metagenome | isolation source: river surface water | place: USA:Blue River Watershed | collected 2017-08-17 | reverse complement strand
AACCCCAACCCCACCCCAACCCCAACCCCATAATTCTTCAATTCTTAACAAATACTTCGTTTATCGTACAAATTTTCCATTCACTGATTATAGTGAAGGAATCCAAATGAATAAAAGTAGTAACTTTGATAAATAAAGTCAACAGCATGCATCTGGAGATCTATTGTCAAGGCAACTCGCAGCCCATTACTCTATACTGATCAGCTCCATATTCCTACTGTAGTTCAATCCTAGAGCCATACATATCTTCTTGAAGTATTTGTAGCTGCCGTCGACTAAAACCTTTATCAAATACTTCGTACTTCTATGTATTTAGATTCAATATTTCGGATTATTTTCCTCCAGTCGCTCGGCTTGCTTGTCACCTACCCGAACACACTTTTGTTTCGATTGTTTCCAGTCTCAGAATATGTAATTTCGATTATTTCGTTCTTTATTTTCTTCAATTTCTCGTGAAGTAATTCTAATTTGACGCCGTACTGCTCGATGTGACTTTCCCTGACCTTTTTGTCAATCGGTCTTGCAATTCTTTCAATAAGCCTCGCATCAAATAGCTGCTCCAATATCTTTAGAACTTCTTGCAGAATATTTTCCTCCTCTGTGTCTTCGTTTCCTTTTTTCTTTCGTACTGGCAGGGACTGCTTTTTCTTATCCTTCTCCATCAATATAACTATAACTTATAATCGTCAAATAAGAATCAATCGAACAAATCAATTCCCTTGTGAGAAACTGTGAAATATGAGGGTTTTGGATTATTTAATAAGGTTTGTAATTTTGTTGGATATAATTTAAAAATAATTTAAATCATAAGCAAATCAGATGCTGAAGGGACTCTATGATCTCGACTGTACCACATGGTCACCCCAGGGTAAGCTTTTCCAGGTTGAGTACGCGATGTAAGCAGTAAAGCAGGGGTCAATCTGCCTGGGACTGAAATCAAATGAAGCAGTCGTACTATGCAGTCTTAAGAAACTCCCATCAGAGTTGGCTTGCTATCAAGATAAGATATTTAAAGTTGATGACAATATTGGTATCGCTATCTCTGGACTTACCGCAGATGCAAGAGTTCTCTGCAAGTACATGAGGAATTAATCACTCAACTATAAGCTAACATATGGATCCAATCAACCCCTCAACAGATTGATCTTCAAAATTGCTGATAGTACAATACATATCATTTAGAGTCCCAAGTCAAAACGCAGCATTCGTCAAAGAGGCCTTATGGAGTTGGATTACTCATTGCTGGAATCGATCAAGACGGACCTCACCTCTTCGAAACATGCCCCAGTGGCAACTATTATTAGTATTATGCGTACTCCATTGGGGCTAGGTCACAATCAGCAAGGACCTATTTGGAGGATCATTTGGGACAGTTTAACAACTCATCACTTGAAGACCTCATCTTGCACAGCCTCTCTGCCTTGAAGAAGTCTGCAAGCGATGACGGGGAGGTCAAACCAAACAGTGTTGAGATTGCATACGTTGGAAAGAATAAGCAATTCACCATATTGAAGGAAGAATAGATCGCTGCTTACCTGTAGAAGCATAAGACTTTCAAAGGAAGTGCTGAGAAAATGGATATCTAATCATGATTGTTGGTTTAATTGAGACAAGCATATATACTAAATTAGGATAAAATAAATATATAAGGTCACTCATGATAATAGTTGAAGATTGGATCTGATGATTACTGATTTCTATACTACCCAAGTACAGATATAAGAATGTGAAAGTGAAATAATAATTACTTATGGGAATAATCTACTCAATTAAAGAAACCATTAGATCATACTTCTATCCTCCAAATATCCACCTCACTGAAGCAAAGATCAAGACAACATCACAAAAGCTCATCATTCGTATTAAGAACTTACAGTATAAACTACAACAAAATTCATATAAGGAGTAGAGTTTGCTTATGGAGCAAATACATCAAAATGCAAATATTCGAAGCCAGTAGGGTGAAAAGGTAACAATGAATATGATTATTGAACAAAGTTAGAGGCGTTTGGTCTATGATGAGGTGATCTACTCTCTTAATAAGATCATCGCCTAAGCTTATCTCTTATAGCATAACATATCAAAAATAAGTAACGAATGCCTTGTAGCCATCTCTTCCATTATATTCGTCTATAACCTCCTTCAACTCAACTAGTTTGTTAATCTCAGCTAATTTATACCTTAGCCCTATCCCAACATCGATATTTCGAACTGCCGACCCCTTCTTCAAAAATACCTAAAGAAACAATAGATTAGTGACTACTAGAGAAATTTATACGCAATATAATTCTCACATAGAAACAACATATCTTTAGAATAAATCAATTTGGCAGGCCATAACTTCGTATCCAATCCTGTCTAACCAGCTGAATAGACTCCATCTGCACAAATGTTCGCAATAACCCTAGAGGAACTAGAGGTGGAATAATAAAAGGCTTGAATAGAAGAATGATCGGAATTCATATCAACTTATTTATATATATATTTACCTTTACCAGAATGTCGATGATTTACACTTTGGTGGCTAGGGAAAGAAATGTGCTCACTGACTATTCTTCATTCAGTGGCAATTTCAGCCAGGTTGCACTAGAGGTACTCAATTACTAAGTCAGGTCTTGGGAAAAACCAACATGTCCAAAACATTCGGACAATATGTGACAGCCAATTACACATTTTATACCTTTGTGAAGGAAAACTTTGTATTTTTGGTGATGGTCTAGTCAGCTGTATTAGTCATAATATTCAGTATGAAACAAGAATCGCAGCCAACTATCTCAAAAAGATCCAATAAACCTTCTTCGCAAGATATGATAGTAATCGAAGAAACCAGGCAGTTGCCCACTCCCTAAAGGATTTCAAGCCCATCCTCCAAGAGTGGATGGGAAAATACAATAATAAGACAGAAGTGGATAAACTATCAAGTCTCAAGAAATAGCTCAATGAGCTGGAGGAGCAATCTTTGAGAAATATGGATAAGGTGATTGAGAGAGGAGAGAAGATTGAGATTTTAGTGAAAAAGAGCTAAACTTTGGCCGACCAATCCTATGATTTAAGGGATACTTCCCGCAAGGTCAAGAATAAAATGTGGTGGAAGAATAAGAAAGTTATGATTGGAATAGCCTTAGTCATTGTTGTTGTAGTGACCATCATCGTCATCGTTGTCGCCACCAAATGATCAGAAAATAAATCTATATTTATGGCCTAATAGCTTAGTCTCATTAGTGAGTAATAAGAAAGAAATTATTATGACCTCATTATGATTTTAATTAATAATAATAAATATGTAAAATAATGAAGATAGAAAACTCGAAGTCACAGAGGAATAGGCCTTCAATTGGATTAAAAGCCATAATCAAGAATTAAATCCAAATGAGTGGAGGGTGCGTTTTTATGAAAAACTTGGTATTTAGAAAACATAGACTGAGACTGAATCAAATCTATAGCAGTATTAGCAATTTGAAAACGATAAATATTACATCAATATTTTTGCAGAGAGGGAAAAACCAGAACATATACGCAATCGATATCTATCTAAACTAATGATCGGCACAGCTGAAGAATAAAAGCCAAGAAAGAAGAATCAACACAGTAATTCTAATCCGAAATAGTTTTTATCTACGATTGGGACGATACAATATTGTGCACAACTTATTTAAGTTCCTTCCAATTCATCGACATCGGCCCTGAAACAAAGGCCTTACTTGAGAAGCTGGATGAATGCTCACATAAGCTAATCGAAAAATCGCTGTAGAAGGCAGAGAAGCTGTTTATCATAACGAATGCTGCTAAAGGATGGGTGGAGTATAGTAGTAAGCTGTAATAACAATATAATTAAGGTATTTACCCAAAACCTATGCGCTTTTAATTGAGAGCTCCATCAAAATTATATCGGCCAGATCCATGTACGGACAATAGTATCCCGGAGATTTCTCTCGCTGGAAGATAGAGGCTTTCAAAAGTATATTGAGTACAACAGATACAAATGTAAATTAATGTCTATTAAGCTTGTAACCAATTTAATTTGCATTGGGGACTCCAATATCTAAATGGAGGCAGCACATAGCTTATCTAAATCTTTTGAGCACAGCCTTGTGAAAACAATCAAGTTTAGGGAAAATCCCAAACCTGAAGAACTAATCAAGCAGCAAGAGCTTGTTCATGAGCGGATGAGAGAAATATTTGAAAGTACGAAAAACTTAACGATTCGTTTGTAGAGGAAGAATAGTAAATAAAAAAAATGAAAGATCATTTATTGTTTAAATTTAAGACTGTTTTTTTATTTTTGCTCTTAGCCAAAGCTTGCACGTTTACTAGAGCCTATTCTAACTGTTTTAATAATTCCTAGTTTTTCTTCGTATCAGATACTAATAATTTGAGCCTCTATGTACTTTATTTTATTAAACGTTATTTTATTCTGTTTCTTTTTGTTTTATTCGCTTTCAGCTATAGAATTTTGTTGGTGCTTTGCAACTATGACTGATTTATGGTCTATACTTATTGGAGTTAAGTTTGTAATTTCTTAAACTCAAATGATGCATTTTTTAACTTAATCTTTACTGCTTTTTCGTAAGGCATTTAGGTTTGAAAAAGTGGCACTTTTACCTCCTTCATTTTTTTGCCGATTGCAAAAGCAAAGTAGAGATTATTTTATTAAAGTCGTAGAATGCTCGGTGATTATTACTTAAGATATTCATACAGCTCCTCAATATTATCGAATAGTGTCATTTTTTTAATTTATTCTTCTGAGAAGGAGTGATAGAGATGATGTGTATCTTTGTAGGCAAAGAAAGATATTCGTCTATCTTATATTCTTATAACTAGGTGGTAGTCTGAGACTTTCTTGACGACTTCGTCTTTTACTTTCATTTTTCTTCTTCCCTATTTTGAAGCCTAAAACATTCTTATCTTAAAATAGCGCTAATATATAAAAATATATATGATGCTACTTTGCTTTACTATGTTCTATGGTCAAAACAATGCCCTATTTATTTTTCATCTTATTCAACTTTGAATACAATCTCATCTTTGCTATATTGCCTATCTTGAGAAACTATATATTATTGCTGATTGCAAATATGCTTTTAATCAATCCCTTTTTAACTATTCGATTAATGTTTTCTATACTGATGATTTGATATTAACTAGAAATAACCTAAAGATAATGAAACAAATAAAGAAAAAGAATAATCATTTGCTTGTTGACTGTAAGCCTACCTCTTAAGTTTATTGAGAGTCCTAATAAAATACTTCTTGTGGCATGGTGAGTGATGCTATATCTTCATCCATGATATTTCTCTTTTAGCTTGAGTCGTCTACTATGAAAAGCTCTATGAATTTTAAAACGAGCCACATAATAAAAATATTTTTGATTATCTCTATGATATTGATGGATTGCAGAATTTCGATCATTAAACACACGTTAGAGTAATTAATTATAATTTTATCAACAAATAAGTTTCCAAACTATCTCTAAGAGTAAACTATAAATGGGAAGGAAATGAATAGAATAAAATAGAAAAAATATATATCAAATATTATTTATCTTGACTCATAATACTTTATATTTTAATTATTTATTAGCAAACCGAGTTAAATTTTTATATTTCTACATTTTCGATCTAACTGGCCTCTTATAACTACTCTCAATGTATTATGTGTTCATTCGTATGCTTTTTTCCTTCTAGCTTGATTTCAAATCAAAGTGTAAACTCTGAGCGTGATTTCTCCTCTCCTGCCTTCGCTTTATCTAAGAATAGAACTATTTCCTCTTGCTTGTCGATTGTAAGTACATTTTCAAATCATTATTCTTTCGACCGCCTTGGAAAATACTGGAACTATTAAGGTTATTATTATTCTTTTATCTTTCTAGTTGATTATTCGATTGATTGTAAGATTGAAATCTAACTCTTCGATCATTAACCACTTCGTTGTTTCTTGTCAACGCTCTAATATCTTTCGTCTATATTTCGATATTTATATCTTCTTAGTTCGTGAAAAATAATGGTTTTCGTAAATTCTATGGTCTCTTAAAAGGCTAGATTGAGCTATAATCGAAATTCGGAGAACTGATATCAGCATTGCTCTTATATCCAATTTTCAGGAACTTTTTCAACAGAAGATAATAGGTTGTGGTAATATGATTATGCTTATTTGCTTAGATGCATCTCTAGGCATATTCAATATCGAAGTTAAATTACTTTAACTTGGTGAGGATTTATTTATCAACTGGTATTCTGTGGTATCCTACTATGATGCCACTGTTTAGTGGGATGTCCTAAACAAGCTGGCACCATTGATGCGAATAGATTTACTTTATCTTTATTCGCTTACTCGCATCAGTATTGAGTATCTTTCCCAAAATATCTTAGAATTATTTGCTTACAAAATCAGGAAGAAGATACTCTCCTGAAAGAATCTTTTTATACAGTTGTGAAGTGTTACTATCTTAGAATGGCAAATATCCACACACCATTGCAAATACTATAACCCCACAGCTCCAAATATCCACATCCAATCCATTATACTTTTTGTTTGATATCATCTAAGGCGCAGCATAGCAAGGCGATCCGCAGGCTGTCTTGAGCATTTCTCCATGCTTGTATGTATTACTCAATCCGAAATCAACGATCTTGATTCCTTGCTTCCAGTCAATCAGTAGATTCTCAGGTTTGAGGTCCCGATGCACAATGTTGAGCTGATGAAGGTAAGAAATGCCGCTAATGATATTTTTGAAGAATCTGCAAGCCTGAAGTTAATCGAGTTTGGAGTATGTGACGATATAATCGAACAATTCTCCATTTTCGACATACTACATGATGAGAAAGAGATGCTTGGAAGTTTATATGATCTAATAGAGTTGAATGATGCTGGGGTGCCTGATCAATTTTAGTATATGGATTTCTCTGGAAACCCTCTAAACATCAGCAACATCAATAATCTTTTATTTTACTAATATCTTTATTGCCACCTTTTCACCCGTCAACGTGTGCGTTCCAAGCTTCACCTTCCCGAATGTACCCTCTCCTATCGTCTTCCCTAAAATGTAGTTGCCTATCTTCTTCTATCTTTGCTCACTCTAAGCCATCGTCACTTAAATATAATAATATATCTAATGAATAATGAGCGGTATGTGAGAGCAAAAAGAAGTTCTTTCGTTATCAATGTAATGGAGACTCCTAATGGGTTTTCAATTGTTGAGGGAACTGAACTTCTCAATAAAGCTGAAGGAACCCATACAAATCAGCCAACTTCTGTCCCTGTATCAACAACATCTTATCAAAATTCGGCACCTGTTCCCAAGTAATATAAGCCCGTCTTCAAAAGTATTAGTTGATTAATTGAAGAGACCAACTTGGTATTTCTGAAAAGAAATGATGGAAGTGTTTTAGATTTATGTATGTTTGATCTTATTGGTAGAAACCTCTGACGAAAAGACAGTGGAAACTCCCTCGTTTTGTAAGATATATACTGAATGGTTTGACCTTAACCATATCCATGAAATCGAAAGGCGATAAATTGTGGAATGGTTTTGTGAGAAGATGTAGTGTAGTCCTTAAGAAGCATAATAAAAATAATAGTTAGCTACTTGGCTAATGAACTACAAAAAGCATCGCAATTTTATTGTTAAACTCTATGTGTAGGAATTCAGCAAAGGTAAATTTCAAAGATAATTAGAGCAAAAATATCTATCGGCTAGCTGTATCCGTCGATACATCAGCTGCGATTCCTTCTGGATCATGAAGCTCCATCTCCTATTAAGTAACTTTGGAGTTATCAACTCGCATACACCCACCTTCGCAATCTAAGCCAAGAGCCAGCCTCATATTTTTAAGGTGAATAAGCAAGGCAAAAAGGAACTGCTTTCTTATTAGTTGAATACATAGCTGAGAAATGGTGATCGTGAAGATCAGAATCAACTTTTGAAGAGGTTGACAAGTTAGCTTAGGCCCTATTGCGATTACTGTCGGATTCATTGCGGAATAGTTTGGTTTCAACATACTCGTAGCCTTGACCCTAAATAAATTGCCAACATTATGAAGAATGTCAACTCCAAAAATCCACCCCTCTCACAAAAAGAATATTAATACATTCTGTGCGTTCGCTGTTATTGCTAAAGTAACTTCCCTTTGCTCCTAACGCATCACGATTTCAAGAAGATATGCGTGAATGATAAGTTAGACCCTAGCCGAAAGAAGCGTAACAAACGAAGAAAAAGATAAAAGCGCAGAGTGGAATAAGGAGGATAAGAGTAGTAGTAGCAACAGCCAAAGGAATAACATGAGGAAAAGGGCCAAGCGTAAGATGAGTAGTAGAAATAAAGAAAAAAAGAAGAAATCAAAGCAGCCATATCAAAACTGGCTAACTCTGTCAAAGTTCGATCATGGACTTTGGAGTAAACCAACCTTCTGCTCCAGCTTATCGAAAAACATGAATAAAATTGGGGACAAATCCATGATGAGATGAGAAAGCATGGATATTGTAAGGATATCTAAACCTAATAACTTATTCACTATTTCCTCACCTTGCCCCAGAGGGGCGTGATTCAGTTGTAAGAGTAATACTAAGATGAGCAGTTTATATAGGCTAATTTCTCTAATAATCGGATTAACCTTCAAGATCGCCTCTCTGAGCGAAAACTTAATGACTCCATCCTATTCGCTTCTCAAGCCAGCAAACAAATACTAAACTATATTACAAGAGAGGCAAGTCGCAGAGATTACCCTTGGAAGACGAGGATTGAAGAAGTGGTCAGACTGCAGATGAAGAAATATTAACATCGACTGGAACATCTACAAAACTGCTAATCTTTGGTTCGGAGCCTGCATTTGTTCGATACTTCCAAGTGATTCTATTGGCATATTATCAGTAAATCATTTCAATCATAATCATTACCCTATTGATTCCTATTCCTCTTCAATGGGCTTTTTTTGACTATATCTATTGAGGCGGCTTTTGGTCTATTGCTGCCGAATACTTTGCTATATTTCCACCAAGGTGATATCTACGTTTTTCAAGCCAGCAAAAGGTTGGTTGAGCTCTGCTTCAATCGATTTCTTGAAATCTGCAATATCTTAATCTTCTTCCATATTTTTTTATATCACCCTATCGCCTTCGGCAGGTCCCACTTTTTAATTGAGGGTCTTATTGACTGCTTGCTTTTTAGAATTATCCTTTGTGATATCTGGCTACTTCTCTTTATGTTTTTCCTTCGTTTTTTATATGTGGTCAAGAGATAGCTCAATATCTTCTTCGATATTTTAAGATGGGTTGAACTATTATGTAAATTTTTAGCTTTCTTTATTTATAGTCTATAAGAAGTCCTTGCTGTTGATCTTTGGAGTAGCTTGCTGGTATGATAAATTAGATTGATCAAAGGTTTTGTTGGTCATTTATTTCTTTGCCATGTTTTTATTTGAAATCGCACTAATAGTATGATTCATTTTGTCGTTAGCTTCCTTCTTGGTCTATTTTTAAGGTCTCATATTTAATAACCGCAGCTTTTTGGGTTGCTACTATGCTTTTTTCAGGGAGGAATCACTTCTTTTTATCTTTGAAACTAAACTTTTATTCTTTCCTAAGCTTTAAATTGTTGCCTTTTTAGTTTCATTATTTTATTTTTCATGCACAAGATTCTATCCTCCCAAAACACTATAATTCTTCTTTTCTTTTTGAGATTCAATAGCCATTTTTAACTTATATTAGTAATCTAAAATTTCAGCTCTTTGGTTTATATGCTTTTCCTCAGAGTTGTTGATTGAAGTTTCAATTTGCTTTATTTTACTTGTTAAATCTTAGAGTTGCTTCAAATACTGATGATATTTCTGTTGTTTCACATTTTGAAAACTTTATTCATTTTTCTTTAGAATCTCTAAGTTATATGTGCGTTGACGGAAAAGGAACTCAAGTTTCTTCTCTTCTTTACCAACCCTACTCAACTAAATGTCTTATTAGATGAAAGTCTATGCTTGTTCTGCTTCTCCAGTCAATTCATTTAATTTCTTCTTAACCTTTTATAAATTCTAAGAAACTTCGCTTGATCTCTGTTCTAGCTTGACCTTTTTCTTGTCTGCGATATTCAAATCAATCTACAACTTCTTTATTTAATTAAACACCTCATCACCATTCTCAATATTGTTTCCAATAAACTTACTTTTTTGTTGTATATCCTTATTTTTATGCCTTAGATAGCTAATCTGCTCTTTCGCCTCTTGGATTTCTTACTCTATATGTTCTTTGCCTGTTTGCCCAATATTGAGTATTCGTTTTTGTAACTGCTATAACTATATACGTAGACGAGCTATTATGGCAGTATTGTTTTCTCCTTACTTTTCATTCAATTCACCTAATTTATTACTGTCAATTGTTTTCTTAGAATTCTTCCCTGGTTTGATGGAAATTCTTTCGACACTCCTGACTGCTTGTTCGTTGAGTAAAACCAAATCTCGACGTAGCTGTGTGTATTAAGCCTCTATCTATTGATGGGAAATGGCTGAGTAATCTTTGGGAAGAGTTAGCCAATGAAAGCGTAGAGCTATTGGACCGAGTTGTTAATTAAATTCCCCCTTCGCAATCTAGCTTCAATTATGAGAAAAATACTCGAGGCAGTTAGAAGTCCAATCTAGATTTGGAATGTTTTTGCTATTTGGGCTCAGTACTTCCTTGAAGAAAACTAGTCATCAATGCTGTATAAAATATATTATTAGAATGTTTATTGATTATTAAAGAAAAAATTATTGGTTAATCTTTAGTATTTCCATAGTACATTTATTTTGTTAGGTTTTAAACTTATTCTTTTTAAATTCATTTTTATAGAAGAATATGGAGCCTCTGCCTTTTTAATAATTCTAAGGCAAATATACAGTTCTGGAAGAACTTGGAAGAGGAGCCTCAGGCATATGCTTCCACATAAAAACAAAACTAGAGTGCGAACATTTCGTATTGAAAAAGATATCTTTGTATTCGATGGAAGTAAGGAATCCTTTATCAAGCATAAAAAGATCGATAACGAAATCAAAATATTGAGTTGTCTGTCACATCCTAATTTAATTAGACTAAGACAGTCCTATCTCTCAAAAGAATATCTGTATCTGCTCTTCGACTATAGCAACTAGAAAGATTTACAAAAAGTACGCATTTATTCTAACTTAGATAATAAAACAAAGATAAGGGAATGAAAAATATTTTCCTGAATCCCTAATTTGGAATTATCTGCATCAAATGCTGTCTGCATTATAATATTTGCATTAAAAGGGAATAATTCATAGGGATATAAAACCCAGTAATATCTTCGTCAATCTTTAAAACAATGCGCTTCAAATTGGAGACTTAGGGACTGCAAAAATATGCGAGGCTTAAAATTATAGTAGAATTGGTACTCCTCTGTATTTATCTCCATAGATAATTAAGTATTAGTCGTATTCTTAAAAAGTAGATATTTGGAGTTTAGGGGCAACTGTATATCATCTTGCAGCATTAAGACCTCCTTTTCAAAAAAGCAATTTCTTAAAGTTAGCACAGGCCATAAGTTACTAATAACCTCAGTATCCTGGTCATTTTTCTTAGCGATTGACAGCATGCATCAAATAGATGCTCAAGAAAGATCCAAAGTAACGGCCAAGCTGTAAACAACTTCTTCAGATATATTTTTCTTCACCAGAGTCGACCCCTGTAGCATCAAGGCAACAAGTTAGCTTTGAATACTCCTAAAAAGATAATGAATAAGACGATATAAATTTAGAACTTGTGAGTTATCAAATGACTAATTTTGGAAATTAATAAAGCCAAAAGCAATCACAAGTAACCATTGTGGATAAGAAAGTTAATGAAAGTGTAAAATCGCAAAAGACACTAAGAATGTGCTCGGTTAAATCAATCATTAAAAAAAGTTATAAGGATGTATAAGACGCAGTTGTTGAGCATAGGCCTCCCAAATAACTATAGGTTTGTGAAGATGATACAATAGTCCTTTAAGTTGACTTAAACGATTTCACTAATTTTTGTGGGTACTATCGATAATCAAGAAGGCCGACAAAGGTTAATTTCGATGTTCCTTAACATAATTCAAGGAACGTTCTTAAACTAGGAAGAAAATCTTCTCTGTTTAAACAATTTGAAGCTCATTAAGCTTCCAATCAAAGCCATTTCAAGGCAAAGAATAAGGAAAATGAAATTACTAAAAAGTAGATTTTCCACAGAAGGCAGGAAAGCGATATTTGTCGCAAATCTAAACATGGAAAATTAATGAGTGGGCTTAAGCCATCTAAAAACGAAAAATATATATAAACTGATAACTTGGCAGCAACCGAGATAAGAAAGCCGGAAATTGTTGTAATTGACCGAAAACCTCTTTTACTACCAATTTATGACATGTGATTGATCACCCTTGAATTTATATTTTTATAATATTGCAATTAATGATAGGGTAAAAGAAAGAGATAAAATCGATTAAGCAGATCGCAGATTAAATCCGTAGACAGAAAAATGAATTTTAGCAAACGTTAAATGAAATGTCCATACCCAATATTACTCTTTAAGAAGATCTCACAAAAAGGACCCCAACCATAGAAACAATTTTAAATGATCTTCCTCCTGAGTAGCGCCTAAAAGAAATGATCGATCATCCATATGCACAAACCCCTTAGATAAGACAAAGAATATTGTCAAATTACAAAGGTAAAATCTTACATATTAAGGGAAATATGAAGTAATTAAACGTGCAGCAGAGAACATAAATAATTTAAAGACAGAGGCTGAAAAGATATATTACTTAGCTGCATAGCTAAATTTGTATAAAATAAAAAATGAATTTGATCCCGCATAGACTAATACCACTCTCAAATCTCAATAAATATATCGAGACTAGGGTAAGAGAATGACCAAATACTAAAAGAATATGATAAACCCTTCCTATCTCCGAGATCTAAGATAGTAAGAAATAAGTGGAGGATTTATGACTTCACAATAATTTTTGCAGCCAGGAGAGCCCATTATTAGCATAAGCCTTTATGATAGTATAGGCGGGGAAAAAGTATTCTAATATAGTTGCTATGGCTAGCAAACTTTATTCTAGGTGGTGAGTAAATTTTATTGCTTAATATCTCGGCTGTAAGGGAAGTAAATCAATCACTGGGCTAACTCTTATTGCCTTATTTAATAAAACTTCTATTATCTTGGTAATATGGCACGCAAAAAGATAGAAGAAATTATTGCTTTCTCTTCTCAAAATTTGGATGAGGAGGGAGTGGCCAAAAGTTAGCTTGCGCATTCCTTATATGAAATGTAAAAGATAAAGTTAAAAAACCTAAGAGTGGTTTTTGGAAGACCATATTTGTATAGGCATTTATAAGGTTGCGATCACTTTTTTATTTTCAAAGATGTTCATCTTCTCAACGAAAACCAGTTTTACTAACCAACCCGTAAAGATAAATACCCTCTTGTTGTTTTCGAAGGCAGAATGAGAAAAAGAAAATGCGATGGATGCAGAACTAAATATGCAGAATGGGTTTCTTTAAACGATCCTCTCAAGGCAGGAAAACATATATATCTTTGCAGAGAGTGCCATATAAACTTGCATGGATCTGAAATTTAAGATCAAACTTTTATTAAGTATATCCATGATTGAAGTTCTATGTATTTGATAATGAGTTATTTATTGTAATCAGTTTATTCATTGAAGCTGAGAATAGCTATTTATTTTGCTCCTTGCAAAATATTTCAGTTATTCATCAATATTTGTATTCTTCCCTCTTGAGCCACCACTTGTTCGAACCTGCCTTTGGGTCATGTGCTCCTTATTCTTCTCTTGTCCATTAATCTTGTACAAGAAAAATGAAGAAGCCAAGTCGTTAACTTGCTTATTCTTGCCAGCCACTGTCCCAGAAGACATCTTTTTAGTCATTCTACTTTTTGCTTGACTCTATAAACGTGATTTTTCACTCATTGAGCTTATTTTTGTAATGTTTCTCGGCCTAAAGTTCCTTGATGCTGATTTTAGAATAGAAGGTCTTTGTGGCTATCGATAGAGTGGCATAGGCTGCGAAATAAGCTAATTTTGAAGAAAGTCATTATGTTTTTGGTACTGATCAGTATTAAACTCTTCTGGATAAATTTTGGTTGGGGCAAAAAACTCACAATCCTCGTCATGTTCAATCGATTATTAGGCAACGTCAATTTTTTGATCTAACTTCCAGTTACCTCGATAAGAACTTCCATCGATATATATCATTTCTCCAAAGCCTTATTTTAAATCGTTAACATAGTGCCCCTTATAAATATTCCCCTCTGCAGATGTAAAGACTCCATAGCCCTACTTTTTATCATTTAACCATTATCCTTAGTATTTATCACTACGACCTGGTCCTTTTTTCCAAACTCCTTGCCCACTTCTTAGACCATTTTTAAAGTTGCCTTTGAAAAAACTGCCAGAGACCCAATAGTATTATCCATACCCTGAAGGCTTGCCTTCTTCATACATGCCTTTGTAAGTATCTCCATTAGCGAATCTTTACACACCTTCTCCATGTTTTAAGCAGTTTTTAAATTATCCTTCATATCTATCTCCATTAGTCCATGTATGAACTCCATATCCCTCCGCCTTCCCTTATTGCCATTATCCAATATAAGAATCGCCTTTTGATCCTCTCCATATGCCTGACCCATGTTTCACTCCATTTTTCCATTAACCTTCATATACTTATCCGTTTTGCCATTCGTATCTCCCACATCCTTCAGGTTTGCCGTTAACATAGTTTCCTTTATAAATAGAGCTATTAGTAAATTTTTAGAAGCCTTTGCCATTTCTTTGATTATTACTCCAGCTTCCTTAATAAACTCGACCGGTCGCATATAGTAAGATTCCTTGTCCATGCCTTTTTCCCTATTAGACTTCACCCCAATAAGCAGACTATTTATACCTTTTGATTTCCAACGTCTTACTATTTTTAAGCTGCTCAATATCAATGACATCAGAAATCGGTCTATAATGCCTGAAGTTTTGAACAATTTGCTCAACTTGGATATTAACTAAGTCTTCAGGGTTATCTTTGACTTAAGACAGCATTTGATTATTTTGGCTAAAATATGATTCCTGACGAATAAAGGCTTTAGGCGTTACTCTCATGATTATTATTACTACAGCTACAAATATTAATTTTATTAACCAACATAAGGCAGACAATTATTAATCAAATTAAATATTTATTAGTCAAATCAAGAAAATAATACTGATAAATCAAGATCCTATGTAGTTGAGTAGTTCGAATTAGTCACTGGTAATCTTTTTAACTCTCACAGGCTCAATTTTCCTCGATGCTAAGGATTTTCTTGCGGCAAATACATTTTTACAGTATATGAATATGGGAGTTGTATATCCGAAATTGTTATGAAAGCTTTGAATCAAATCGATACCTGCCTCAACAACCATTGCATCCTCTTCGCCTTATTTACGTTGCATGTCTGACATTACTTTAATTTGCAGATTTTTCCACTTGATGATCCATCCGAATTATTTCATCCAATACTCTGCAATGCTTGTCCTAACAAGCTGAACAAGTTCATACCTACTAAGATCTATGAGATTAGATGTCATTTTATTTTATTGGGAATTCGGTTAATCATCAACCCACATAAAAATATCTTTAGTAAAGGACTGTGGAGATGGGACTTCGATGAGCCATACTTCATCAAAATCAGTATTTGACATTATCTTCTTTACGTAGAAATAAGTAAATGGAAGAAACACTACTTCATCTTACGATTACGAAATTTTACTGATATTCTTTCCTGTTATTGATTGAATGTGAAGAAGAGTATAGTTATGTCTATTGTTTCTGTTAATCGAGGCGGCTTTCGTATGGGCTGATAAAAAGGACTGAAAATACAAAGTGTCACCTTTTGCATATATTTATCTAAAGCGAGTATCTTTAATAAGGCGATGACATTATTCTAAGAATGGTGGAATGATCGATAAACTATTCACAAGAGATTGACAGAAATTATGGCCTTCGATAGACTTTGGCTAAGCTTGCACAAACTTATTTAAGAATGATTGAAGAAAGCCGTTTACTTTAGCATTAGAATAGTACATAATTGGTTTATAGAAGAAAGGTAGTTGCTCCTTAAATTTATTTTTGACATCATATACATAGCCACAACTCTCAACTGTTTGTTTTATTACTGGTATTTTAGACTGGCAAAACTGCAGATATGGTGGATCAAGTTTAAGAGGTTGCTACTTGAATTATTAATTAAAGTTAAAGCTGCGATAAAAGCTTATCTTATCGTAATTTTGGATCACATAGCAGTTAATTTATTCATTATTGAACACAGCTTCATCTTAAAGTTTCTTAATAGTGTCCCAAGGTCGAAGGATAAATTCTCCAAAGTGAAGAGAGTAACATTTTTTTGAGTTGGGTACAAAGCTTGTAACAAATTGCTCTACTTTCATTTCTTT
>JACCDV010023688.1_pt1 | contig 16450 bp, 41 predicted proteins | sample 7446131 | NCBI WGS metagenome assembly JACCDV01 (sample SAMN15323448, study PRJNA562643) | freshwater metagenome | isolation source: river surface water | place: USA:Blue River Watershed | collected 2017-08-17 | reverse complement strand
TACTCCATGTTTCCTGTACGGATAGTCTTGCGCCACTCTCTGTTCAAATACTCGTCGTTGTCGACCCAGAGTTTGAGTTCCCTTTCGCTGTGAATAGTGAGGTCTGTGTTTCGCATTGTGTGGTGTTGTTTGATTGTTCCTACAGTATAGAGAGATCCTTTGGACAGGTCAAGCTGTGTAGTACTGACTCTTGAGCCAACCATCAGAGACCTCGGGTTCGCCATCTAGGACATTCTCCTGAATGTAATAATTTGCGTAAGTCGCTTGATCATCGATGCTAGCTTCTGCATTCTTTTTCTTAAACGTTTCGATAGCGTTCTGGGCTTTGATCAGAGAGGAGTAGACTCCGAGCAGATCGTTCACTTCATAGTCGCTGCCAATTACACTGTACGTTTTAATCTTCATGTGGTGTTTGATTGTTCCTACAGTATAGGGAAAATCTTTGGACAGGTCAATCTTCGAAATCTTCTTCTACAACAAGCCGGCACTCTGAAGCGTCGATTGGATCCATGTACTCTCCTGTGAAAAGGTCTCGAAGTACAACCTCATTGTTCTCAAGGATTTCCCGAACTTCATACTGATGCTCTGTGTCAGGATCTTCTACAAAGTCGCCGATCACGAGGATCTTGCCAATGCCGTCGTATGCTTTTGCGATCATATTAGTCGATGTTATTTTTGAACGATTTGCGGTTGTATGCCTTCTTGTTTCTGAAGGCCTTCTGTTTAGGAGCAAAAGGCTGGCGGACCTTGATGTCCTTCAGTTCGATTGTCCAAGTGGCGTTTTTCTTCTTCATGCGTCTATACTAGAGCATTCGTTTGGACAGATCAATTCTTTTGTTCTGTAACATCACCATTAAGGCCCACAAACCAGGTCTTTCTTGGACCACCTAACTTAACAGTTTCAGCTAGTTTAAGATACTGAAGAAAATGCTCTTCTCTGCTGTGGTGACACTTCTTGTTATCCTCTCCACACCTGGTGCAGAAGGTTTCTCCTTCTTTAACTCTCTCTTGATATTCAACAAAAGATTGAGCATTCTTAGATAGAAGCTCTACATGTTTCTTGCAAAGATACCTTGTGTGAAGATGAATTTTGTCATCTGTAACACCAATGAATTCTGAAATCACTTTAGCATAAGCTCCCTGACCTGAGCAATAATCTCCATGACACTTAACTCTGTCAGACTTTGTAATAACTTGAAGCTGATACTTTTCTTCTTTTAGAGACTTCAGAAGAGAATTGATTTCCTTGATTCTTTGCTTGGTTGTGGTGTTCTTAATCATGAGTCTAGTGTATGAAGATTCTTTGGACAGATCAACGCTTCTGTGTAAAATTCCTCTGCAAGGCCCTCGATCGAGAAGCGCCCTAGAACACCTCAGAATCGTTTTAAAATCACTTTCAGGCCCGAAGGGGCCCATGATGGCGGCCGAGATCTCCCAGCCCTTTCAATTCGACCGGCATCCACCAGTCCATCCATCACAGGCCCCTAGCCTTCAAACTATGTTTTATGCCTCTACAAACTCGCCGTCTTTGAACGCAAATCCCTTCGTAAGGCACTTGTTGGCGTTTGCACAATGCTCGTACGTCGGGCAATCGAGGCAGTGACGACCATTGTTCAGAAAGACATCAGGTCGCTGGCAGATCTTCTTCGTCATTTCCGTCAGTTCGGCTCCAGCGAGAGGATCCCGCTGCTTGAACGTCATCTTCGGAATGTCGTAGTTAGTCTCTTCCTTTTGCTTCGCCTTACGGCCACGCTTTACAGTAGAGCCGATAGCCTTGATCTTCTCCTGACGGATCTTCTTATTGACTCCGCGGCACTTGTAGTTTCGGAGCAGATTCTCGAGAGAACCATACTCAGCGATCTTCTTCGCGCGCCAAGGTCCGACGCAGGTCGTGAGCTTGAAGGTCTCGTTGCAGATGATCTTGTTGCCTGGGATACTGCCCTTCGTATTGAAGTGTTCGACGAAGGCCTTAATCTGCTCCTCGGAGAGCTTCTGGCCGGCGACTGCTTTGATCGTGTTGGTGTTTTTCTTCATGTTTATAGTGTAGGATTTTTACTTGGACAGGTCAACCTCTGAGGCTCCGACAAGGTCCTGGATGTCTTCCAGGAGCTCGTCGTTCTCGCCCTCGACCAGGAGATCGTCTCCGAATGCTGAAAAAAGATCACAATCAACAAACTCGCCACTTTCGTTGTAGTAATCAATGTAGACAACTTCTCCGTAGTTGGGCACATCTTTAATGATGTACTGAACTTTAGCGATTTTCTCTTTAGTAGTGGATTCGATTTTCATCATGGCTCTAGTGTAGGGACTTTGTTTGGACAGGTCAAACCTACTTTGAGGAGACGTGGATAAGGTTGACCATATTGATCACCATTAGCATCGCCCAGAGCTGGAGTTCCCCAGCTGATAGCGTTCCTCCTGCTGCAGCCCGGCCAAGCGCGTAGAGCGAGATCAGAATGACGAGGAGTCCAACTACAATCGTGAAGATGTCTGTGAACTTGATGCTGCGATCGACAGCTTGGGCTTTGGCTTTGATACGTTTGGAGTTAGCGGATTTGTTTGAAGGCATAATTGCTTTGTGTTGGGGTTTAGTTAAGAGAATCAAGCTTCTTCCTCAGTTCATTTAACTGAAGATTGATTCTGTGAAGTTCACCGATGCCTCGAGACTTCATAGCCTTGAGACAGAGTTCGCGAATTTGGAGTTCTAGTGTGTTCTTCATGATTACAGTGTAGGAGATTGTGGAGGACAGGTCAAAGAGAAAAGGTTGGCCGCCCCACCACAAGACGGCCAACCTGCTTCCCAAGCCAATTTTTAGCTGACGATCTCGTACTCTAAACTGTTGACACAGAAGCCGTAAGCGTCCGCGACAGCGTCTGCAAGCTCGTTCTCGAGATCCATATCTGCTGGCAAATCGATGTTAAGGAGATCCACAGGCAGCTCGCACAGATCCTCTTGATTATCAACGTCCCAGTCGATGTCGAAGATGTTAACTTTGATGAGTTTTTCGGTGTTATTCATTGTCTTTCAGTGGGTTAGGAGTTCATCAGGAGCTCGATCTCAGGAGCGGTCTTGATCTCCCAGTGGCGAGCTAAGTGTTTGAAAAAGGCTTTGAAATCCTCTTCTCCCATCCAGGTTACCATCTCCTGGACTAGGTGATTCTTAATGAAGTCTCCGGTACAGGTCTCGTAGAGATACTCCAGGAGATCCCGACGGTTAGTCTCTTCAAGCCACTGCTGGCTCTTCTCGTAGACGTTCTCTTCAGTTACAGTGTCGGTGGTGGTGCTCATGATTCTTATAGTCTAGGCCTTCGCTGCGGACAGTTCAAGCTTCTTCTCTTCAAGAGCCCACTCCATCACTTGCACCATGTCCCAGTAGTCCTGGGCGGATGCGAGAGGTTGGCGCTGAGCCATGCGAATCTCCATCGCAATCTCGTCAGTAAGAACATTGATGTCCTTCTCCTTGTACTTGTCAATGATGGACCTGTAGATCTCTTTATTGGTGGTGTTTTTCATGATTGCAGTGTAGGAGTTTTAAACGGACAAGGCAACGCTCCAGGCCGCACCTCCAGGCGAAGTGTTTTGTGTTGGCTTGTCCTCCGGATCTTGATATACTGTATCCACAGTCAGAGAAGGCCGAAAGAGCAGAACGGCAGGAAAAGAAAGCTCGAACAGGTGGTAGCACTCCGAGGGTAGGGGACCAGGGGGTGCCCTTAAAGCCTAACGTCAGTTAAGTGCTTCAGAAAAAGGCCTGCTAACTTGCGCATTTATTTTGAATTTGTCTTGTCCTGTTAGTTCGAACATACTGATAAAAGTCAAAAAACATGCTCTGTTAGCTGCTGACAGAATTGGAAGCTAACTGTGGAAGTTACTTTGTCTCTTTAAAGAGAGAGAAACGCGAGAGAGAAAAGGTGGGAGAGAAACCCGCGCTAAAGTTCACGAGCTTCTCTCCCTGGCGTACTGGAGAGAGAAAGTTGGCTACCCCGCATGGATTCGAACCATGAATGTCAGTGCCAAAAACTGAAGTGTTACCGTTACACTACAGGGTAAGAAAAAATTGTGCAGGGTTTGTTTGTATCTCTTTGGCCCTACTCCTGCTTATGCCCTTCAGCTAGGTGCGACCTAGTCATAACAGTGGCTCCCAAGGCTGGATTCGAACCAACAACATGCTTGAGAGAGTGAATTATATTCATTGTTTCGAATAAGTATATTATATGACAACCTGCTTTAAATGCAACGAGGAACTAAAGAAGAGCCAAAAGAAATTTTGCAGTAGTTCGTGTGCCGCTTCATACAACAATGCTATAGCTCCTAAAAGAACCAACAATAGCAAGACCTTTGAGTGTTTGAATTGTTCTACATCTTTCAGTAGAAGGCCTAGTCAAATCGAAAGGGGTCACACGTGTTACTGCTCTCTGAAGTGTATGCATGATCATAAAAGAACGACCAATAGAGAAGAGTTATTAAAAGGATTCGAAGAGGGCAAAATAACTAGCAGAAGATTGCTTCGAAGAATCTTGTTTGAAAAAGATGGAAATTACTGCAGTGTCTGCAATCTAACAGAGTGGAGAGGTCATCCGATTCCTTTATGGTTAGATCATATTGATGGTTGTGCTTTGAACAACAATCCTTCAAATCTAAGACTTATATGTCTTAACTGTGATGCTCTCAACGAGACTTTTGGAGCTAGGAATAAAGGTAAAGGAAGGAGATCTCTAGGATTAAAATCTTATGGGTAAGCTGTCCGGGCTGGGCTCGAACCAGCAACATTTCGATTAACAGTCGAATGCACTACCATTGTGCTACCGGACATTAAAAATCTACCGTTGAGCTACTTGGGAATGAATTCAATTAGTTCTTCTCCGGAGCGAGAGACTTCTTTGAAGCCTTTGGAACCTGATCGAGGATGATGAGCTTGTTCATCTTCTCCTCAGAAACGATCTCTTTCCACTCTTGATCGGAAAGGTTCTTTGGACGATTTGCGAGAACCTTCTTTACGTTGTAGAGCTTGGAGCTCTTAATGATTGATGGGTTAGGCCAGAAGTGCATGATGTTATTATATTACTAGAGAATTAAGGATAAGTCAAGAAACTATACCTAAAGATTTTCTACCATTACCTTTATTTTTTCCTTTGTAGTGATCCGTTTGTGAATCACAATTGCTGCAGATGAGTCTTAGGTTGTTTGGCATATTGTTGTCGGCTCTACCGTTTGTGTGATCCAATATCATAGGCAAAGGCTTTCCTTGCCATTCAGTTATTCCGCAGATTTGACATTTATGTTCTATACCAAGAGACAACATTACCTTTTTGATAAGGTTTCTGTTGGTTAATTTGCCCGCTTTAAAGAGTTCAACATTTACTTTATAAAATGATTCTCTTTTCTCGTCACCTCTACATTTTAAACTACAATATTTTCCAGCTCTATATCTATGCCTCGTAAAAACTTTACCGCAACGACATATATTTGTAACATTGCCGTCTAGCTTACGTTTTGTGTTATATTGATTTATATTATGGTCGATAGCATTCATATAACGTATTTATGCTATCGTCGCTTATAAAGTGGAGCTCCGTGAGAGAATCGAACTCTCGTCTAAGGTTTACAAAACCCTCGTTCTAACCATTGAACTAACAGAGCGTGCTTAGGTGGTGCTGTCGCCGCTGAGCCACACAGGCATCTTTGATTGTTTAATTATAGTAGAAGATAAGAGAGGACAAGTCAAGAGTGCTCAGGGAGGGACTCGAACCCTCACTCCATACGGAACAGGTTCCTAAGACCTGCGCGGCTGCCGTTACGCCACCTGAGCAACTAAAAGACTGGGCCGTCCAGGTAACGATCCTGGCGAGTCTTTACGACGTTAGATTTACAGTCTAAACCGCCTCCTTAACGGTATACCGACCCATGAATTGATTATTTAATATGGTGGGCCCGGTAGGATTCGAACCTACACTCAAGGCGTTATGAGCACCCTGCTTTAACCTTTAAGCTACAAGCCCGCGAAAGTCTTTAAGGAAGCTCGTCCTCCTTTGGTGGATCAATAAGGTCCTTGATCTCGGCCTTTAGGCGCTTGATCTCCTCATTGAAGCCCCTGACAGTGGCTTTCTTCTTCTTCATCATGTCATCAAGCTCTACAGTAAGCTCGAAGACTTGGCTTTCTTTGGTTGTGTTTGTCATAAAATTGTTTTGAACGTATCGCCGAGAATGTTTATTCTGTACTACTTTCGATTAAATATAATATATGAAATGTGTTAATTGTCAACGAGAGACGGAGAATCCCAAATTCTGTTCGCGATCGTGTTCTGCTAGCTACACAAACAAGCTCTCTCCAAAGAGAAAACTTATAAGAAAATGCACGCAATGCGATAATGTAGTAAGAAATTGGAAATCCAGATTGTGTGAAGAACATTTTCAGCTTAAGAAACTTTTGCATAACGAAGCTTATAAGAATAGAACAATGGGATATTACAGATCCAAAGATTGCTTAAAGGAATTACATCGCTCGTCGATCCATGCACACGTAAGAGGTTTGTGCGGTCAATGGCTTAAACATCTCAAAGAGAAACCTTGCAAGATATGTGGTTATGATAAACATGTTGAGTTGTGCCATATAAAACCTCTTTCATCCTTTTCCGATGATGCACTTATCAGCGAAGTTAATTCTGAAGAGAATGTGGTACAGCTTTGCAGAAACTGTCACTGGGAATTGGATCACGGTCTCGTTAAGTTGGAAAAGCGACCTCGGTTGGGATCGAACCAACATACTCCAGTTACACATTTAACGACCGCTTAGAAGGCGGGTGTGATACGAGGCCTCATTAGAAGAAGACTATACAGCAGAAGAGTGGAGAAGGCAATGGTGGAATCGCTGGGATTCGAACCCAGACTCAATTCGTTAAAAGCGAACTGCTTTACCTTTAAGCTACGATTCCAAGACATAATAAGAAAGATGGAGCGTCAGGTAGGATTTGCACCTACGGCTTTAGGGTTTTGCAGACCCTTCCTTTGGACTACTCAGGCACTGACGCATGTAGAGATATTCTATAGAAGAGTTATCGACTTTGCAACCTTAAAAGTAGTCCTGGAAGGATTCGAACCTTCACCACGCAGGCGTCTCCCCGCTTACACTGTATAAGAGTGCTGTTCTGCCGTTAAACTACAGGACTATTTGAGATTATTTGTTGATTATTAAGGGTTTATCGAAACTTGGAGAGTGAGATATGGCGTTTTATAGCGCTAAAAAATAAAAAAATAAAAAAAATTTGGAAAAATTGTAGGGACAGACTAAGTCTTTTCTCTGAATTCTCTGAAGCTACACTGTAGTAAGATTTCTTTCTTGTATAGTTACTCTGTAGGAAGATTTCTTTCTCTGAAGTTACTCTATTAACAAGTATCTCTGTTCGTTTATATTCTCTCTATATCTCCTATCGTTTATATTGGGACTTGTTGGAGAGTTGATCTGTAATGCTATGGAGCTGGCAGTTAGCCTTACTAAGGATATTAAGGTCCTTTTCACTAAAACTGACTACTTTATTGTTTAGGATCTCCTTTAGGGAAGAGATAGAGTCAGCAATATGGAGGATATCGTCTTGCAAGGAGTAGTCGTTCTTAATCATGCTTTCAGTATCTATAGTCTTCTAGGACATGACAAGTTCTTTTTTTTAGTATCTTTGATATTTGATTGAAGAGTTGACAGGATTAAGGTCTTTATTATACATTGGGCGGAGAGCTCTAATAAGTTGACCTTCTAGTCCTTCTATTGATTTTTGGTCCGTATTAAGTTCTAGTAAGGTTTTGAATTCTCCTTCTTTGATATTCTCTCTAAAGTAGGTCCTTCCTTGTTCTCCGTATTTCTCTTTCCAGTTTCTGTGATTATTCTCTAGTGTCTGAAGCTTACAATATGACGACCCTATGTACTTGATAACATTATCCTGGAAGTACGCGTAGACTCTTCTTTGTGTTACAGTGTTAGGAGATACTTTCATTTTACTTCACTCCCATTCCTTGATACTGCAACATTGAGTTAGTCAAATATCTTTGGAGTCTTGTGAGACTATCTTTCAATGGTTCTACTTGGAACAGGATCTTTCTCTTATCGATATCCTTGATATTGGAGCTTCTTGTGATACTCTTAATCTCCTCCGTAAGGATCGAAGGGTCAGAGATCTCCATCAAGTTATTATAATGGCTGTAGAAGATAGAAGTGATTTTCATTATCTTACTCCTGTTCAATCACAATCTGGCCTGAAACTGATACTAGCTTTCCTGTCGCATCATCCATGAAGTAATAGCCATCAGAGTGCTCTTCATTAGAGATTGCTCCAGAAGAGTGCCAGACTCTTACTGCAACGCCTCCGCTGTACAGAGTAATCTTATGTTTGGACCCAAGTGCAAACACTTTGGCTCTGTCTGCTGATGTGCATCCTGCGAGCGAAACGATAGCGATAAGTGATAGTAGTATTTTGTTCATAATTTTTAGCAAGAAGTCTTCATCACTAGTCTGTAGTGTTCTTCAAGAGCTTCCACTAACTCTGGAATTACTTCAACTGGAAGATGAACCTTCTGCGTCGCGTGTTCAAAAGTTATCCATGCTTCGTTGTCTGGATCAGTCTCTACAAAGATTGGATAGCCGTCGAGATCTCTGTTTATGATTTTGTGTTGGAGTTTAGCGCTGATCATGTTAGTTCAATCCTTTATTGTTAAAGATAATGTAATCGTTCTTATTTGAGTCCCATTTTGAGATGATTACTCCGTAGTTCTTATTCTCTTTCTCCCAGCTATCCTTTCCAGGCTCTAAAGAGTTAAAGGTCTTGTTTGCCTCTTTAAGACTATTTCCAATGTAGCGGATACTATTCATTCCACAAGGAACGAGATTAGTGTTATCGTGGCGGTCGACTCTGTAGGTGTTGTTCATGGTTTTATTCTATCATCTCCTGGCGGACAGCTCAAGCCTCTTCTACTGTAATCTTGAATCTCTTTGTTGTTGGATGATAATTCTGTACTGATATCACCATAAAGCCTCTGTGAGCAGGATCGATACTATTATGATAAAAGAGAACAGGAGCATGTTCAATGTTAGCCCAACCTACATCGTGATCAGTAAGAGAGGCTTGAATCTTGTCAATGACATCCTCTACATTATCTTCTTGTTCGATCTTTTTCATAGTTCTATTCTATGAAGATTCTTTGTACATTTCAAGCTTCTTTGATTAGATATCTCCATTGAACATAAGTTCCGACAAATACTCTTCAGCGCAATCCTTTGCCTCATCAATATCTTCGCAGTCTCCGTTTTTGAGATAAACCTTTGCGAGGTTATTGACTGCCTTATCAATATCTTTCTTGAGTTGTTTGATGATTGTGTCTTCGTTCATTGTTCTTATAGTATCTGAAGATTCTTTGGACAGCTCAAGCTTCTTTGAAGTCTTCAATGCATCCTTTGATCATCTGCAGCGACTCTTTCACTGTAATTCCTTCCCACCATACATCATCCAAGTTAATGATGTCAGGAAGGTCCATCAGACTTGTTCCTAACTCCTTGATGCAGTGAGCGTTAAGTGCTCTGCGAAACTCGGACCTTGAGACAGTTGGTTCCTTGAGAAGATCAAACATCTTACTTGTCTCCTTTGTAGCCAAGGTGAACATTCGGAGGGAGGACATGAGTGATGCACTCCGGATACACTCCAAGCAAGTCTCCAGCATGGTTCCAAGTGAACTGCGTGTAGTTGTTGTACTTGTCGTGAACACTGATGATGTCCTTCTTGATCAGAGAAGAGACGACTCCTCGTGCTGTCTTTGAATCAAGCTCGATGTCTTCAATGAAGCCAAAGTCGTGGCCATTTCCGTCTGCAGAAGCAAAGAGCTGCTCCAGGACGAGTACTTCGAGATCAGTGAGTGTGATGGTGTTTTTATCTTTCATACTATTAGTATCTGTTCTTTGAAAGGACAAGACAACTCTTAAGCAGCGTTCAGAGCCTGGACTGCATCGCAGACTTCCTGTCCTTTCGGAGTCAGAGTAATGTCTGTGCTGTTGTGCCAGACTTGGACATTCTCCGTGAAGCCATTTTCATCGTACGTTTCGACATAATGATAAAGTTCCTTGTTCTCTTTGAGAATGTAAACGTCCTGGTTAACTTTGTAGTGGTGATGTAGTTTCATTTGAATATATTCTAGGAGTATTTTGTGGACAAGCCAAGACAATTATATGGACCGATATTCCTCTATTTTAAATCAAAAAATAAACGTATGTGTAACTCGGTATTTTACAGTGTAAATACTCACTTTACAAAGCCATTATTTTTGATTATTTTTTAATTAAAATAATGTTAATTTATTAAGAATTAACTGCGGTTAATTCCTCTTCCTGGAACTCGTCGATCCAGTACTTTTTCGAGAAGACACAGAGCCAAAAAGCTGCGTTCAGGACCATTCCGTTCATTACGATCTCGCCAGTCTCGTCGTCGTTGATCTGGAACTCCATGTCGTCCTTCTTGACGATGTAGCCACACTCCTTCGCCGCATCGAGATAGGACTTGAGAGATTTCTCCTTCATCACTTTCTGAAACCATTGGCTCTTCTTGCGCATGAGCTCCAAAGGAGTTTCGAGTTTAATTTCTGTCTTCATATTAGTAGCCGTTAATTTGATGAGCAATCCTGCCATCCTCATCGAGGAAAGTAGTCACGATAGCCGTGTTAAACTTACCCTCTTCTCCATACACTTTCGACAGGTAGCTGTCGCTACTAGTAACCCATCCGTAGTTGGCTCTGTTAGCAGCAAGCTCACCAAACTTTTTAGCGATAAACTTTTGCTGGGAGTTAAAGAATTTTTTAATGTTCATTGTTTTTAGATTTTAGAGAGGGTTGACGGACAGAACAAGATTAGTTGATGGAGCATTCGAGAGCATTGGCACGAACATAAATCTTTCGACCATGCATCCCTTTGTGCTTTTTCGTAAGCATGATAAGAGGAGGAGTCATGTTACGATCGACATGTCGGATGACATAAAGACCGTCGCTTGTGTCGACTGTCAGGCCTTTGCGGAGTGGTGTTTTCTTCATTGTTTCTAGATTTTAGAGAGGTTTGGTGGACAGATCAAGAAATAACAGCTTGGCGTCCACTCCTCAGTGCCTTATCTTTGTAGTAACGGATCCCGGAATCAATCTCATCCTGAAGAGTATATGCTGTGCATGAACCTGTTGCAAAATAACCAATCATGCTCGACATCCATCCGATGATGAAGTCCTTATTCTCTCCTGCATCCTCCATGATCGCAATGAGGTCCTTGATCGTGTGCTGTGCGGTGTTGTTCTTAATCATGAATCTATTCTAGAAGATATTGAAGGACAAGGCAACGCTGATCAGTCTTGCGACACATAATCCCCATCAAAGCTCTCAAAGAGATTGTACCATTGCTCCGTGACTCCTTCAACCCATTCTTCTTGGTCAATCTCAACGATGTTATAGAAGGGAGAGTTTGGAGCAAGAACAAGAAGGACCTCCTCTTCTCCATATCCAATTGTCGCGTGATTCGAATCATGAACACAGATGTCTCCTACAAACTCGAGAATGTAATTGTACATCGATCGCAAATCTTCTCCGTCGTTGGAAGCGTCAGCGACAGCATCACGATACATATCAAGAACAGCCCGCTTTGAGACTTGATTGGCAGCATCTTTAATGCTGGACGCTTCGAGCGCTTCTGGCCTTTTGTTAACAGAACACTCGTTGTAGGCAGTGTAAACAGGAACGAATTTGTAGTTTTGGAACGTCATGGTGTTGTTTGATTGTTCCTATATCCTAGGCTTCTTGTGCGGACAAGACAACTCCATTCTGCTCAAGCCAGTTGTTGATTGCCTTCGTGATCTCTTGAGCCTGGAAGCCTCGTCCAATCTTACCCTCATACTCCAGTCCAAGATCCTGAGCAATTGCAGTCAAGAGACTCAACCCGTAAATGCCTTCGAGAGATTCAATCAGCTTGCCGTTGCCATCAAAGATGGAGCTCTTGTAGTCCTTCTTGTTGGACTTATGAGTTCGGACAAAGCGGCTGATAACGTCCTTTGGAAAGGCATTGAGGATGCTAGCCTTCCAGATAGTGTGACCGTCGTAGCCAATCTCGCTGATAAGATCAGCAATTTGTTGTTTGTGTTCGGTAGTGAAACGAGGGATAATTTTGTCCATGTTTAGGTGTTAGTTGTTGAGGTTGAAGAAGTAAGTAATGTCTTCAAGAATCTCTTCTCGGTTTTTGTCGCCTGTAACTCCAGTGATAAAGTCTTCAAAAGGACCTTTGTAGAAGTCATCAAAAGATTGTTTGGAGAGTGTGAAGAGAATCTCCTCAGCCTTTGCTTTAGTGGTGTCGTTCATATCAGATCTTTCCTTCATTGTTAAGATCATACAAAGACTTGCTGGACGGCTCAATCAAAATCTTCTCAACAGGCTCGACTTCGAACTCTCCGTTCATCAATTCATCGTAACCTTGGTTTGTGGCCTTTTCCCAAAACGTTTCATCGAGGATGTCTGGATCAATGTTTGGATCTTCGTCTATGGTGACTTTGGTCCAAACGGTGTACTGAAGTTTAACGTGGTATGATTTAGTACTCATTTTATCGTTCCTTGATTGTGATATCGAACTCCTGGTTACCAATCTTGATACAGAGTCCCTTGTTGCGAGTCATGTAGCCAAGACCATCAAAGTTCCCGACAACTCGTCCAAGAGAGTCATCATAAGAGATAGTGTCCATCAGAAGCTCGACAATATCGTCTTCTGTGTATTCGATTTCGTCTTCGGTGTGGTCTTTCATTCTTGAGCCATCATCTAGGACTCAAGAGGACAGGTCAATCGTTTTTGGCACAGCCGCCGCCACAACATCCACTGTATTGCTCATCATAGCAATCATTGCAAAGCTGCTCCATGTTTGCAATGTAGTTTTCTTCAGTAAGCTCCTGCTTACAGCTTGGACATGTTTTTTCTTGCTTCATAGAGACAAAAGTTAACTTTATCAGTTAGACTGCCTCCATACATGAGTTGTTGTTTGATAATGGACGAGAGAACATAGTTTATTTGTGAATCGTCTAAATTACATTCTTTAAGTTCTTTAATTACCTCGTCCATGTTTGGTTGCTTTTCCATTCATGTAATTAAGATTTTTGGACCAAAATTAGAACATTTCAGGGAGAGATTCAAGATAATCGAGAAAGTCGAAAGGAAGACTAGAGTCTTCTCTCAATTCCATTATTGAGGTATCATCCGATCTAAAAATTGCATCATACTCATCCGAAGACATAATTGCTTGAAGCTCCGTCATTTGCTTAAAAATGTTAGAGATAAGATTGTTTGTCTTACATGCAATATATTCAGCTCTTTGAGGTGTAATGTCCATATTTTGTTATATTAGAAAAAGCTTTGATGAATTGCTTTGCAAATGAAAAAGGCTAGGAATCCTACAATTAAAAGAACAAAGGTGAAAAATCCTCTTAACAAGGAATTCAATATAATCTGGAACACATACTTAAATGGCATCATGATTATACGCAAAACCGACATCAAGAAAGAAGATTGTCCGTATGAAGGGCAGTAATGATATTTGTCTCGCTTGAGATAAGCGATTATATTAACGATTATAAAACTCACAAAAGTCAGACCTAAAAGGTAAAGCCTGTGTTCATAATCTAATGTAAGAGAGGTAGCAAGAAAATTCGAATAAAACAAAACCAGAGCCGTTTCCGCAATATAAGAAACAGCAGTAAAGAATCGAGAGAATGCTCGCTTGACTTGATTAAACCTAGCATGTCTGTTATCACGAGCTTTTTGTTTCTTAAGTTCGATGTGTCTCTTTTCGTCCTCTTTTGCTTTCTTTTGTTTAGCGATCTCGTTCGCCTTGTCTTGATCCTCCTTAATTTTCTCCAGGTGTGCTTTGATCGAAGATAGCGTGTCGTCACAAAGGGCGAAAGTAATGTTCCTGTCTCCAATGCACTCCGAATCTTGCTCAAAGTGCTTGTCGATATACATCTTTGCATTTTGAAGTTCGTTGTTCATGCAAGACAATTTAGCTAGTGTATAATACGTCCATGCAACTTTTGTTATTTCGTTGCTAGACGCAAAAGCCTTCAAATAAGATATAGCTTCCGTAATTCTAGACTTTTTTCCAAAAGCCATCGAGTAAGCAACTAGACACCTGCATGTAGCAGGATCTCTTGTATATCGCGCTTCTTCTAAGGAAAGATCATAAAGGAGTTTCCAAAACGCTTCGGAGTACTCATAATTCTTATCGGAATCATATAACCCGCGGCCGACATTCCAGGTTATAAGCCTGTTTGGAAACTCGTTGTTTGTATATTCAAAGAATTTTTTGAAAAGAAAGTCGTACTCCGTTTTATTTAGCTCATCGCCTTTGAACAATTTAGTATGCGAAAAATGCTTTCTGTTTTGATTTAAAAAGGACTTAAAGAACTCACTCTTTAGCATTTTATTGCTAATGATATCTTGCCAAAAGAATTCAAGATTGGAACGAACGTCCGTACTGTTTAGAAGAATACCTACTCCATTCTCGTTGGATGCTATGGAGCACTCCAGAAGTTTAATCTTAATTGAATTGAGATGAGCTTCCTTGTACATCTCCTTCGTTTCTTGTAAACGAATTTGTTCTTGGCGATGTTTTAGATCAGCTAACCTTCTTTGCTCATCAAGAAGTCTTTGGTTGGATTCTTCTTGCTCTCTTGCAGCTCTTTCGGAGGCCTCCCGAACAGCTTCCAGGTTACGAGCGGCTTGCTCGTTATACGAATCGTTTTGTCTGCTAGAAGCTTGTTGATGTTCTCTGAGTAAGGATTGTGCAATTTGTTTTGCGCCACTTAATTCTGCGTTCTGACGTCGACATGCAGGACATAGGGCATTGCTTGATCCCGTTTCTGCAAAGCACTGGGCGCATTTCGACATATTGCTTGCTGTTTGTTAGGAGTTAAGATACTCCAAGGCCTTTTTATACTTTTCTTTTTGTTTTTCTGTTGGAGTATCACTCAAATTGTAGTTGATGTCAGCAATCTTCACAGCCGTGGCAATAACATTAGTTTTAACTCCCTTTAAATACTCTTCGTATGGTTGATGATCAAACTTTGTAAGAAGGAGTACAGCGTTGATAACCATTTTCGGCATACCAATCTTTTGCAAGTCAAGCGAACTATAATTCGTATCCTCTATAACATCGTGAAGATAAGCCACAGCAATATACTCAGCTTTTTGGGGCTTAACGGACCGCGCTACTCCATCGACGTGATTAAAGTACGGAGTCTTGCCGTCCCTTCGAAATTGACCAGTGTGGGCCATTTGAGCAAAGTTCCTAGCCGTCGCAATTAAATGTAGCCCATCTTTCATGCCATGATCATCTAACGTCTTTGTGGACGAGTCAAGCCCAATCTTGCCTTTAAGAATTTTTCAATCGAATTAGCAGGTTTGCCTTCGAAGGTTCCTCCAAAAAAATGAACAATGGAGGCTTCTTCGATTGGGATAACGTTTGGAACTTTCCAATTTCTAATAGTGAAGTAAGTGAGAAGCGAATAGGTAGGTTCAATAACTCCCTTCTGAATAAAGTATTCATTGAAAAGAGATTGGTCGTGATAAGCTTTTTCTTTATGTTCGTCGATGTAGACATGAAACTCCTCGAAAAGAGGAAGAAGTTGCTTACTAAAACCAAATTGCCCAGCGTTGTAAGAAATGATGTGATCGGGATAAACAAAATCAGAAAACCTATGATTCTTATCTGATTTAGCAATCGATGGGTTCTCCATCGCAGAATGGACGATCAAAGGTCTGTTAATACAAGCTTTAAAAGCATTTTCTATATTCCTAATAACAATCGCGTCGACATCAAGATATAAAAAGTTTTCATAATCACTAACATACTTCCATTTTGTAAGATCGTACTTCGCATGATATTTATAATCAAAAGAATCTACGTAAAAAATATGATCAGGCTTAGCATCGCCTTTACTGAATTTCAAATCTTTTGCTGCAATGACGAGAGTCTCTGTTGTAGACCTATCAATGTTTGCATACAAAAAATCCAAATTGAGCTGCAGAAGCTCTTTGTATAAATTGTTGCAAATAAAATATACGAGATTCTTTTTCATTTTTATAACTTATAGCGGCAACCGAAAGTGTTCAATGACGGCTAAAACGGACCGTGTTAAGAGCTCTCCTCTTACTCTATTCTTTCGGTTTGTAATCTTTATGCGGCTATGTTTTTTGAAAAGTTCTTTACCGAACTACGAGCTCCAATCGGCTCATAGTACATTTTTGTATCATTAAAGAGTTGCTCCGACATAATCTGAAGAGTTCCACCCGTCTTATGATCAAAGATCATTCTCCCCTTGCGTCCGCTTCCACCAAGGTTCATCTTGATGGCGCATGAAGAGCAGACGCAGGTCTTTGGAAGAATCTCGAGCCTTTCTGGCTCAATAGCG
>JACCDV010919134.1_pt1 | contig 16451 bp, 22 predicted proteins | sample 7446131 | NCBI WGS metagenome assembly JACCDV01 (sample SAMN15323448, study PRJNA562643) | freshwater metagenome | isolation source: river surface water | place: USA:Blue River Watershed | collected 2017-08-17 | reverse complement strand
TATTGCATTGTTCGTCGCCGTTTTATTGCTCCGGATACCGGAAAAATTGTTGCAACAGATTGGCCGTGGCTTTGGCTGTTTTCTTGTCGATGCTTCCCAACCGTTGTAAGAATCGTTGACCATCGACCGCGCGCAACTGATCAATTACCAACTGGCCTTGTCGTTTTTGAAACTGACAGGAGATGCGTGTAGGTAAATTGCGGTGTTGTGATGTTAAAGGTACAACCACTGCTCTCTGCAAAAAGTTGTTGGCTGCGGTGGGAGAAACAATCAAACAGGGACGTGTTTTTTGAATTTCAGTGCCCAAGGTTGGATTCAACTGAATCATCCAGACATCGAATTGTTTCATCACCATTGCCAATCCTCCTCGTCAAATTGGTTGGGGAAATCGCCCAGTAATTGTCCGTCTGTTTTTTCTTCAGCGTGCTCAGGTATACAATTGTTAAACACGGTATCCCATTGTATCTGTGGTGATTCTGCGTGGCGAATGATGAGTTGCTGGTCTTTTACTTCTATGGTTACGTTTTCTTCCATGTTACACTGTGCTAGTAATTCTTTGGGGATGATGATGCCTTTGCTGTTGCCGATGTTTCTTAGTTTGACAGTAACCATGTTAAAACAAAGTTACAACAATTTGCTGCACGAATTTCGGCCATATTTTTTTGCATCTTTGTGTATGCAACAATCAAAGATCCGACAGAATTCGTATTTGCTGCTGTTGGTTGTATTTGGCCTTTTCATCGCCTCGCAACTGCTGGGTTTTTTGTCGGGCTTCTTGGGTGCCCTTACCCTGTATTTCTTTCTGCGAAAGCCCCAGGCGTATCTGGAGCGTAGGTATAAATTCACCAAGTTGAAGTCGACCCTGTTTTTGTTGATTTCATCCTTTGTTTTGATTGTGATTCCCGCGGGTTTGATTTTGGGCATGGTCACGGCACGCATCGCCGATGTGGTATCGCACAGTGAAGAAGTACTGCAATCGATCAACGTATTTATCACCGCACAGGAACACCGGTTTGGCTTTGAAATTCTCACGCCTGAAAACCTCAAGCAAGCCACTGCTTGGATTACCGCGGCGGCGACTTCCATGGTGGGGGTTGTGGCGAGCTCGTTTGCCACGGTGGCCGTGATGTATTTTGTGCTCTATTTTATGTTGCTGAATCGACGAAGCTTGGAAGCTTGGTTTTATGAATATTTGCCATTGGAGGACAATCACATCGCTCTGATAGGAAAGGAGCTGAATTCACTGGTGGTCTCGAACGCTGCAGGCATTCCGGCAACGGCCTTTGTGCAAGCGTTGTTGGCGGTGATTTGTTATGCGATTTTGGGGGTAGATGACCTGCTGTTTTGGTTCTGCGCTACCGCCATTGCAGCCATCATTCCGTTGGTTGGAGCCAGTATTGCTTATGTGCCGCTGGCCGTAATGCAGTACACTTCGCAACATGAAACCAATGCCTGGGTGATTCTGATTTTTGGTCTGCTGGTCCTTGGAACGGTCGATAATTTGGTGCGTTTGTACATTCAAAATAAATGGGGCGATGCGCATCCGCTGATTACCATTTTTGGTGTCATCATTGGCGTGAATATTTTTGGTTTTATGGGACTGGTTTTTGGTCCGATTTTGATATCCCTGTTCATTCTGTTGGTGAAAATCTACATGCGTGAATTTCATTTGGGCGGGATGGGATATTCAGATGGGGGGGCAGGTGAACCATGAGCGCCTATCATTACGATCAACTATTTGAGCATTTATTGCTGTCTGAATCCCCGTTGGCGGTGGGTGAATATGAGGAGTGTGTTTTCTCTCATATTGATTTTGCCGGGGCCAATCTCACCGATTTTAATTTCTCGGGATGTAGGTTTGAACACTGTAATTTGAGTGGTGTTCGGTTGGATGGGGCTATATTCCGTGATTGCCAGTTCGAGCATTGTAAGCTGCTTGGGTTGCGTTTTGAGACATGCAATACGTTGATTTTCTCAGTGGCTTTTGCGGATTGTTTGCTGGATCATTCGTCGTTTTATCAGTGCAAAATGAAGAAAACCCCGCTTCAACGCTGTAGTTTGAAGGAGGTAGATTTTACGGAGGCAGATTTAACCGAAGTGAAGTTTGCGGACTGTAATTTGACCGATGCCTTGTTTGATCGCAGTGTCTTGGAGAAGGCAGATTTTACGTCGGCTGTGCATTATCGCATCGATCCAAACATCAATCAAATCAAAAAGGCCAAGTTCTCCTTGGAAGGATTGCCTGGCCTGTTGAGTGCCTATCAGATCGAGATCAAGTAGGCGGGTTGCGAAAAAGATATGTCTGAAGTTGATTATTTGTGCTGGTCGATGAGCGACTTCAACTGATTGGCTGGCAATACGCCCGACTGTCGCCAAACTACTTTTCCATTTTTGAAAATCATGAGTGTAGGTACGCTGCGGACGTTATAGACCTGGGCTGCTGCGGGGTTTTTGTCGATATCGATCTTAACGATGTTGGCCTCATCGCCCACTTTTGTTTTGAGCTCTTCGAGGATGGGCTTCATCATTTTACATGGGCCACACCATTCGGCGAAAAAATCGACGAGTACCGGCTTGTTGGATTGGATGAGTTCTTGGAAGTTTGCCATGTTGGAAGGGTTTAGATTTTTGCTTTGAGTGAAGACCAGCCACCGCCGTTGTATACCTCAAAGCCATTGTTTTGGAGGATGCCTTTGGCCGATGCGCTCCGCATACCTGAAGCACAACAAGTGATCACGGGTTTGTTTTTGTTGATTTTACTGAGGTTTTTCTGTAGGGTATCCAAAGGGATGTTGATGCTGCCTTTGATATGTCCGGAAGCATATTCCGCTTTGCTGCGAACATCGATGATGGTGGCGCCTTGTGCTGCCAGGGCTTTTAGGTCGGCCGATGGGCCCATGCCGAAGAGGGATTTTATTGAATTGAACATTGTGCTTTTTTTGTTAAATGATGCTACAAATTTCAGGGTTGTTTGTGGCGATTGCTGTGACTATTGTCACGCCGATGGATGATGGGATGTCGTTCGTCGATTCGTTTTAGTTGTTTATAGTACTTTGTATTGCATAGTACTAAAATAATCACTTATCTTTGCAGTATGGATTTGGAAAACACCCAATCGCAGATGAGGAAGGGCATCTTGGAGTACTGCATTTTGCAGATTATCTCTCAGGGGGCTTGTTACTCATCGGACATTTTGGAACGATTGAAGCAGGCGAAGTTGTTGGTGGTTGAGGGAACCTTGTATCCTTTGCTCACCCGATTGAAGAATGGCGGGTTGCTCAGTTATCGCTGGGAGGAATCCAAATCCGGACCGCCGAGAAAGTACTTTGAAATTACGGAAACCGGTGCTGAGTTTTTGGCATCGTTGACCCACACATGGACAGAATTGCAATTTGCCGTAGCGCACGTATCGAACAGTAATCCCAACGAATAATACCCATAACCATGAATCGCATTATTTCAGCCAACATCAATGGATTTGTATTTCAGATCGATGAGGTCGCGTATGACCGTTTGAAACAATATTTGGAGTCGCTCCGAATCCGCATCACCGAAAAGGAGGTGTACGACGACATTGAAAACCGCATTGCGGAGTTGTTTAGTCATTTTTTGAATACCGGTACGCCGGCGATTTTCCTGAATCAGGTGGAGGAGGTGATTGCGCAGGTGGGTTCAGCGGAAGAGTTGGGCGATGCGATGGACCGTGAGGATGCTGAATTGGGAGGTTCGAATGCTGGGGCCGAGGGTGCTGAATTTGCGGGGTCTACGGGTGGCTCGGGTGGCGATGGCAAGCGATTGTATCGCAACGAGGACGACGTGGTGGTTTATGGGGTATGCAGTGGGATAGCGGCTTATTTTGGGTGGGATCCGGTGTTTGTGCGAGCGGCGTTTGGGGTGTTGGCCTTTGCATCGTTTGGAACGGTGATTTTGGTATATGTCTTTTTGATGGTGATTATTCCAGCGGCGAAGACACCGGTGGAGAAGTTGCAGATGCGGGGTGAGCGGGTGAATTTCGACAATTTGGCGAAGGTGGTGGACCAGAATGTGCGATCGGCCATAGAGAACGTGAGTCCCCGCGCGAAGCGCGGGCTGGGCAAAACAGGCAAATTGGTGGTGAAGGTCTTTGCGGCCATTGCGTTGATTGCCCTGTTTTCTATCATCGTTCCATTCGTGGTGGGTGGGGTGCTTTCGGCGGGCATGTTTGCCTTTGTGTTTGATGCTTTCTATGATTATTTCTTGTTGGGATATACCTATTTGGCCGGCACGGTTATCGCCATCTGTGCGGTTGCATTGGTGCCTTTGATACACCTGATTTACGGATTGATTCGGATTTTGGTGAATGGCAAAAAAATGAGTCCTTTCTTGCGTTGGCCGTTGAATGTGGCCTTCTGGATTGCGCTGATTTTTCTCACCGTGAAATCGGTGGAAATTGGTCGGGGATTTTCAACTTCGGCTTCCGTGAACTTTACCAAAACCTGCGAATCTATGGATAGCGCCAAGACCATCACGGTGAGAACAGAAGCTGTGCCCATGAAATGGGAGGGTGATGTTGACGGACCAACCAAAGCGGAGGTAGAACAGGCGATGGGCGACATGGATGTCGAGATAACGCTCAATGGCGGAGACATGTCGTATCGTCGAGAGCATGGCGATGGCAAGGAGTTTTACGATTTGATGCTCAACCGCGCCAGCAACGACGTATCGCTTACGGTGGCCAATACCTTGGAGTCCAAGCCCTATGTAACGGTGTTTAAGCGCAGCCGGGGTAGTCGCAAAAGTGCAATCGCCAATGCGGCTGGCTTGCGTTACGATGTTCGGTGGGTTTCAACCACATTGATTTTGCCTGATGTGCTAATTTTGGGTAAGAACGCCCCATGGAGGAATCCTTCGGTGGAAGTAGTGTTGAACTTGCCTATTGGTTACAAGGCCAACATTGATCGCAGTTGCAGGGATTTGATTTCTTACGTGAACGATCAGTATTTGGGGCTAGACGACATGGAAAATGGATATGCCCGGGTGAAGTCGACCGAGGGTGGCATTGAGATGATTTTGCCATAATTGTCGTAAATTGCCTTACTTATGAAACGCGTATGGATCGTTTTGGGTTTGGCATGCTTGATGAGTTCTGCCATCGCCCAGACCAAAGGTAATTGGCAGCAAGAAGTAGATTACAAACTCCAAGTGACTTTGGATGATGAATCGCACATGTTGAGGGGGAATGAACAGTTTGTGTATACGAACAATTCGCCCAATACGCTGTCGTTTTTATACATTCATCTTTGGCCCAACGCCTACAAGAACAGTGGAACGGCCTTGGCCAAGCAATTGATGATGTCGGGCAAGGACTTTTTGTTCCGAAACGATCCCGAGTATCAAGGTTTTATCGATTCGTTGGATTTTAAAGTGGGGGGTGTTTCGCTGCAGTGGTCGTATGATTCCAAGCACATCGATATCGCCAAGTTAACATTGAATAAGCCCTTGGCACCGGGAGAAAAGGTGGTGATTTCTACGCCATTTCGGGTGAAATTGCCTTCGGGTGAGGTTTCGCGGATGGGACATATCGATCAAACCTATCAAATCACCCAGTGGTATCCAAAGCCGGCGGTATACGACGAAAAAGGTTGGCATCCCATGCCCTATTTGAACCAGGGAGAGTTCTATTCTGAATATGGTAGTTTCGATGTAAGTATCACGCTGCCAGAAAATTACACGGTGGGCGCAACGGGAGATTTGCAAACGGAAAGGGAAATTAAACGTTTGAACTTGTTGGCGGAATACAATGCTGTTAGCGATTTGCATCCCGACGAAACCAAAGTAGATTCAGAAAATCCGTTTCAGGCGAATGTGCCAAAAGAACTGATTCCGGCTGGGATGTATCGTGCCTCGGATGTGCCGATTAAGCGAACCGACATTGATTGGGGCAATATCGACAAGCACTATGAAGATCAGACGTCGAGCAAGGTTTTCAAGACGATTCGCTACACCCAATCAAGGGTCCATGATTTTGCTTGGTTTGCGGATAAAGCGTTCAGGGTTTTGAAGGGAGAGGTGGTGTTGCCGAACAGTGGTAAAACGGTGACTACTTGGGCTATGTATGAGCCAAGTTCAGAGTCGTTGTGGAAGCCTTTTGCATTGGAATATCTGCACGATGGGATCAAGAAATATTCTCAGTGGAATGGCGATTATCCTTATAGTCAGGTCACTGCGGTGGATGGAACCATCAGCGCCGGCGGAGGGATGGAGTATCCCAATGTTACGGTGATTGGCTCAACAGCTACCAAAGAAGCGTTGGAGGTGGTGATTGTGCATGAGGTGGGACATAACTGGTTTTATGGCATTTTGGGCAGCAATGAACGTGATTTTGGCTGGATGGACGAGGGGTTGAATACGTTGAATGAGATGCGGTATGTGGCGGAGAAGTATCCGAAAAATACCCGACTGTCTGACATGGCCGGCGGTATGGCGAAGAAATTGGGTTTTGAGGGGTTGTCGCACAAGGATGAGGGCGATGTTTTGTATCGCTGTATGGCTTCTTTTGGTATTGATCAGCCCATTCATACGCACTCGACGGATTTTTCATCGGCCAATTATGGCGGTGTGATGTACCAGAAAACGGGGTTGGTATTTCATTATTTGAAGGCCTATTTGGGCGATTCTTTGTTCGATGCATGTATGCAGGCCTATTTTGAGCGTTGGAAGTATAGGCACCCACAGCCCGAGGATTTTAGGGCGGTTTTGGAAGAGGTTAGCAAACAGGATTTGGGTTGGTTGTTCGATGGGTTGATTGATTCGCGGAAGGTGGCAGATTATAAAATCGTGGGTGTAAGGCAGTCGGTAGGAAAGAGTTTGGTGAAGGTGAAAAGTGTGGGACAGCTTGATGGTCCGATTGTAGTACAGCGCATCGAAAACGGTGCAGTGGCTGAATCGGTTTGGGTATCGCCCGGAAAGGACGGAAAGAAATATCCAACGGTTCAGCTGGGTGCGAGTCAGTCTAAATTTGGTGTTCAGAAGGGCCGTAGGGTTACGGATACGTTTGTGATAGATGCGAATCGGATGATTCCGGAGGTGAATCGAAACAACAATGTGTGGTCGGGGGAAGGACGTAAATCGACGTTGAAATTTGGCACGGGGAACGATTTGCCTTGGGAGCGGAACCATTATTGGTTGCCTGCGGTGGGTTGGAATCAGTATGATCGCATGATGTTGGGTGTGGTGCTGCACAATACGAGTTTGCCTGCGCCAAAGCTGCGGTATTCTCTGGTGCCGATGTATTCGTTTGGACGGAAGAATTTGTCGGGCTTAGGCGATATTAGCTATAACCCTTTGGGTGGAAAGCGATACAAGAGTTTGCGTATTGGGGTTACGGCGATGACATTTCAGTATGATGAAACGCAAGCGGATGGGGTTTTTGCGAACAATCCTCGGCATCCGAGTTTTTCCGCGATCAAACCCTATTTGTTCATGGAATTGGGTAAATCGAATCGCAGGAATGGTTTTTCACATTTTTTAGAATTGAATGTGTTGATTGATCGACAGAAACAGCAGACTTCTACGCTGCCATTTTCAGAGCAAGACGGCAGTTTGGATGTTAATGCGCTGCGCTTGATGTATTCCGGCAAAAAGCGAACATCTACAATGGCTTTGGAGTATAAAACGACGTTTGAAAGGGTTTCGCAACTTTCTCAGCATATCAATTCAACCACGGGCAGGGCTCAGGCGGAAGCGAAATTTACATGGAATTATATCGCGGAGAAAAAGAAGGGCAGATCCATTGAGCTGCGGGGCTATTTCGGACGCGTGGGTATGTTATCAGCTACGAGAAGTTCAGATCGTGCTGCTCAAACTGAAAATATGTACCTTATGTTGAGTGGCGCCTCAGGTCTGCAGGATGTGTTTTACGATGAATATTTTAGGGGTAGAAATGCTGCTCCGACTTTTGGGAACAATTCGTGGGGCGGTGATTATAATTTTACTACGAACGGACAGCAGCGCATGGATAACATGGGTGGTATGGGTACGGCTACATTTGTTGGAAGTGCCGATGGATTAACAGCGGTCAATTTTTCCATGTCGTTGCCGAAGGTGCCATCGTCGATTCGACTATTTTACGATTATGCCATTGCGAAAAATGCAATTTGGAGTTTTCAGGATGCAGGAATCATGATTCGTGGTGGACTTTTTCAATTGACTTTGCCTCTTTGGATGAATCAATATTTGGCTCAGACACTTGGAACCATGGATAAATCTACGCCTGTTCCCACTTTGGTTATGCCCACTTACAAGCAACAATTGCAACGCGGGATTCGCTTTAGTTTGAATATTCCCTTGAACTCGGGCTTATTCTTGCGCAAGGGTATTTTCTCTGCGCTGTAATATTAGGTCGGAATATCTAAAGGGATTTCGCTTACAGCAATGCTGCGGTATTGATGGCGTCATCAGGCCAGCCGGGGGCATTTTCAATGGCTTCGATGATGGTTGTTGGATCGGTGATTACGCTCCAGCAATCGCGGTGATGTTCGCCCATGAATCGTTCTTCAACCACTTTGTTGAGCATCTGTAGGATGGGGTCGTAAAAGCCATCGATGTTCACGATGATGATGGGGTGGGTGTGTTGGCCCAATTGTTTTAGGGTGATGGCTTCGAACAATTCTTCGAAAGTGCCACAGCCACCGGGCAGGGCGATGATGGCATCGGATTGCTCAATGAACTTTCGTTTGCGCTCATGCATGTCCGCCACAATGTGCATGTTCTCCACTTCGGGGTGATCCCATTTTTCCGCTTTCATGAAGGCCGGAATGATGCCAGTGACCCGTCCGCCAAGTTCCAAAGCGCTTGTAGCTACTTGTCCCATCAAGCCCGTGCCTCCGCCTCCATACACGATGTGTATTCCGGCTCCGGCCAGTGTTTGCGAAAGCTGCTTCGCAGCTTCAAAATACTTCTGGGGAATTTGATTGCTTGATGCACAATAAATGCACACGTTGTTAACTGCCTTTTTCATAATATCACAACCACTGTTTTCTGCGGAACCAAATATAAATGCCAATCACAATGCCCAACATCACAGCCCAAATAGCAGGATAGCCCAAACGTTGCTCCAATTCCGGCATGTATTTGAAGTTCATTCCATAAACACCCACCAAAAAGGTCAAGGGCAAAAAGAACGCCGAGAATACAGTTAAAACCTTCATCACATCGTTGGTTTTTTGGGAAGATACCGACAAATAAACCGTAAGTAGGTTGTTTACATCGTCGGTTAATTGGTCGAAATACAACTCCACTTTGTTGTGCAAATCAAAAGCGTCTTGCAAATCTGCGGTGGCTTTGTGATGTCCCTGCATCCCCGTTAACACCTCCCGGGTGAGCAATAACAATTTCCTGCCAATGTTGCTTTGTCGCTTCAAGAAATACAATTCTTGCAGCATATTCGCTTTTCGCGATTTGATAAAAATGGTGTCCTCAATATGATCAATTTGTTCATTTAAAGTAAGCGTGAATCGCTCGAAACTGCGCAAACTCCCCTTGATCAATTTAACCGCAATGTCTTTGGGGTGCTGTAATTTCTGGGTTTGGATATACCGCGAAATCAAATCCTCAATGAAATCATGGGGTAGCCGGTGTACCGTAATCAATAAATTGTCATCAAAGAACATCGCCACCTTGCTACTGATTTCCTGAACGGTGTGATCAACCCGCGTGGTTCCCACGATTACCCGCGTAATCAGGAATTTCAAAGAGTCTGTATCCTCAAATTTGGGCAGATGGTCGGCTTCCAAACAATCCTTGAGGTTTTGTTGGTCTATTTGATGGCTCTCGGCAAACTGCGCCAAGTCCTCCGCGCTGGGCGATTGAATGTCGATCCAACGCTTATTTCCGCTGAGTGGGAATTCCCTGATGATCATTTTGCTGGCCATGGACCTATTTCTTTAACTTTTTCTTCGCCATCTTTTCTTCGATTTCTTGCAATCGTAGCGCAAGGCACCGTGTTACAATATCCTTAGGAATGGGGTCGGACTCGGTGAAGTGGATGGCACTTTTGGTGGTGGAGCGACCTCCCATCAATGGTCTCACTTGGTCGAGTACTTTGGGCATCACGAACAAACTCATGTGGTTGGTGAAGGCCGCATAATAAACCAATATGCCATTCTGTTTGAAGGCGGGCATTCCGTAACTGATGGTTTCCTCCGCTTGCGGAACCTGTGATTGAATCAGCTCGCGCAGCTTTTGCAGCGCTTCGCACTGCGTTGGGGGTAATTGCTCTAAATACCCGTCTACCGTCATACCGGTTCAGCCACAATTTTGGTGGAAATCCAATAACCCAACAGCGCCATGGGGATGTAAGCCAATACCAAATCGGTGATGTTGAACCACAATGGTGCAGGAAGCATCGAAACAGCCATCGCACCGCCAAAGAGAAATACTATGCCAGTTGCCATCGCACAGCGCTTTCTGTGAGATTTGGCAAACAATGATGCCAAGATAGCCGCCACAACGGTGCCCAATGCATGGGCCAAAAACGGCATCAAAAAGTGCTTGGGTTCAAACAAATGAATGCTCTTTTGCAGTCCTTCCATCGTTTTGACATCGGCGCCCGCAGGTCCTGGGATGATATCGGTGCTGATGTTGACGATGGCCATGTTTACGTTGCCGCCCACAATCAGACCCAAAATCGTTCCGATGAAATTGCGCCAAACAGAAGAAATCCAGCGCATGAAACGAACAGCCAATAAGCCAATTTTCTGAAACATGAGGGGAAATTAGGGATTATCGCCCTGATTTTGACAAAAAACGACCTATTGCGGTTGATAAATGAGGGTTTCTTGCATTCGCAATCCCTTTTCAATGCCTGTGATTTGGAGAATGTAGGTTCCAGCCGCAAAACGCTGATCCAGGTCGATTTTGACCTCATTGGGTCCCGCATCGCCATGAAACTTCTTGAAAATCAAACTGTTATTGGGGTTGTTGATTTCGAAAATCCGCATCTCCACGGTTCGCGGATTTGCTTGCTGCCAACGAACTACGATCTCACCGCTGTTGGGGTTGGGACTCACGGTTAAATCGATGGCGTGTTTGGGCTGTTTGTTGAAAGCGGTTTTGCCCCAGACGGTAGCCAATGGAATCTCCATCAATCGGTTGGCGACGACATATTTTTCGTTGGTGGCAAGCAGGGTGATACTGTCTTGGAATGCCACGGATTCTATCTGTCCTACCGAAATGAAACTCCCCAAAGCAATTTTGCGCTTGTTGCCGTTGAAGGGTTGGGCACTGGGGAAATCCCACAAGAGTTCCAAAAAGCCGTTGCCTGATTTGTCGTATCCCACCAGCGCCAAACGATCTTGATAGACCGCCGCTCCGGTGACAAGAAATCCCAAGGCCAGGGAATCGCGGGGTGAAACGTTGTAATTGCCGGGTACCGCAGGAATGACGTAGCGTTTGGTGACGCCATTCGACCAGCTTTTCGTAAAAATGTGAAGACTATCGCCCCAAAAAATCATCGCTTCGCAATCGAAAGGGGTGGTTTTGGCGCTCGGGGTGAATTGGGTTTGATCGGCAAAGGAAAAAGCGATGGTTTCTGCATCGATGCTGTCTACAAGGGCGCTGCCCATCCAAGCATTAATGGGAAGTTTGAGGATTTTGAGGTCTTTTCTATCGCCATTGTTGTTGCCGAAATCGCCGATGAAAGCGTAGTCGTTTGAGGCCGTTAAATCTTCCCAATCTATGTTGTTTTGGTTTCTCGGAACGATGGTTTGCGCGATGCTTCCGTTGTTGCCAAGGCGATAGATGGCCGCGGGGTTGCCACCGTCGTTGTGCGAGTACCACTGGTTTCGGATGCGGGCCAATCCGGATGTTTCATTGAGGGTGTCGGACAGTTTTTGCAGCAGGATTTTGGGCGATATCAGGGTATTTGGATACAGGCAGGAGCCATTGTTTTTGGTGGCGGCGGGATCGTAGTTGGTGGCTTGTGGATCCGTGCATCCCCATTGGGCTTGAGCCAGGGGCGTGAAAAGTAGCAACGCAACGAAAAACCAGTTTTTCATGGGTTAGTGGATGAATCGGAAGGTGAGATTGATGCGGGGTGTAAGGATGCGTTTTTGGGCGGGCAGTTGGTGTAGCCAATGGTGCTGCATATCGCCTTGCATTAAAAGTACAGATCCGCTGTGCAGTTCCAGTGAAAACTTGTTGCTAGGGTCTGTTTTGTGTTTGAAATCGAACCTGCGGGCAGCGCCAAAGCTCACCGAAGCGATACTGGGATTGGGTCCGAGTTCTTTTTCATCATCGGAATGCCAGCCCATTTTGTCGTGCCCATCGCGATAAAAATTGAGCAATACGCAGTTGAATTTGGCGGGGTAGAGCAGTTGTTCGATGCGGTCTTTGATGGCAAGCAGGGTGGGTGTCCATGCCAGTGGGGTGTTCACCACGCCGCTATAGGTATATGTGCAGTGTGGATCGCCATACCATGCCACCAAGCGAGGTGTGGGGTGCACTTTGCCAAACAATTTGATGTGGTCTTGTTTCCAAGCGATGTCGTGTTTGAGCGAATCAAACAGGGTGTTTTGCGACTGGGTGTCGAAGATGTTTTCGTGGTATTGTAGCTGCTGGGGCAAGGACATCGGTCCAAGGGTTAGGCCACTTTTTTACCAATGAAATACAGGGTGATGCGGGGGCCGCTGCTGGGGACAACCAGTAGGCTGATGTAGTAGATACCGTCCTTTTTTTCGGTTTTGTCGGTACTTAGCTCAAAGGTGTAGTTTTTGGCTACGGAACCTTGGATGGTTTTGATGTAATATCCTTTTTTATTGACGGCGATGCGTTCTTTGGTGATAGACGCTACGGTGTCTTGGGGGGTTGAGCCGGTGGCATTGGGGAAAGCGGTAAACGTAACAAAGGAATCGGAAATGGTGATTTCGCCTTTGTAGGGTTTGGGGCTATTGCCGATGTTCATGTAATAATGGGTGAGTTGATAGGTTTGTGCTTGGGCGATGGTTCCAAGGCACAGGGCAAATAGCAGGGAGAACAGTTTACGGGGCTTCATGAAGTTTGATTGAGATTTTGGCATCAACAAGGGTGCAAGTTACGCATATACCTTGCCTTTTTCAATGAGGTCTGTGTAGGCGTTATCCCAAGTAGGAATGCTATCTGATTCGTAGCCGTAGGTTCTGCCGGTGGCGATTTGATGGAAGGCTTTCATGGCTTTGAGGTGAACGCCACTGCGCATGAATGCGAGCATATGGTCGCGACTTTCCCAGGCGGTGAGGGTGCATTGGTAGCCGCCTTTTCGTTTTACTTGTGAGAACAAAATGCCCTCGGCTGATTGGGCTTGTGCGAAGGATGGGATGGCCAATCGCCAAAACCTGAAAAAGCTGATAATTCCTTTGGGTTTGAGGCCGGTTATTGAGATATACATTTTTATTTATCGTTAATGGATGATTGCTACAAGGATAATCCGAAGTGTGCGAAAGATTGTAAACGGTTTGTTAGATTCGATGAATTAGCGGGATTTTCGATGGTTTTTATGGGGGTAGGACAAGGAAATGGTGGCGTGCTGCTGTAAGTTCGCGACATGATTACGATAGAAACAGAAATCGCGGCACCGGTTGAAACGGTTTGGGCGATGTGGTCTGAACCACAACATATTCAAGGTTGGAATTTCGCTGGCGACGATTGGCACTGTCCCAATTCAGTGGTGGATTTGCGCAATGGAGGCCGGTTTACCTCAACCATGGCCGCGCGCGATGGATCCTTCGCCTTTGATTTTGGGGGTGTGTATGAGCGGGTGGAGCAGCATGCCGTTATTGATGTTTTGTTGGATGATGGTCGCAGATGGACAACCAAGTTTGAGGTTACGGCATCGGGAACGAAAGTGATTGAGTCGTTCGAGCCAGAAAATCAAAATCCCGAGGATATGCAGCGCATGGGCTGGCAAATGATATTGGATCGTTTTAAAGCATACGTGGAGGCCCATAAAGGTTAAGCGGATGTCGGTAAAATTGTCAAATTGCATTTGGAGTCACGACAGCGCCAAGGAGATGGCGGACTATTATCGCTCAGTATTCCCTGATTTTGTGATGATTTCAGAAAATCCAATGGCGGTGGTATATGAGATCGCGGGCATACGATTCATGGGGTTGAACAATGGGATCGCGGCGGTGCCGTTCAATGAGAAGATTTCGTTTGTTTTAACGGTTGATACCCAGGCGGAGATTGATCATTTTTGGGATTATTTTTCCAAGGAGGGCGCGCCCGGACAGTGTGGTTGGATCAAGGATAAGTATGGAATTTCATGGCAGGTGGTGCCCAGTGTTTTGGGGAAGTTGATGACGAATCCTGAAACGGCGCCAAAGGCAGCGTATGCGTTTATGCAAATGTCGAAGTTCGACATCGCCCAGTTAGAGGCGGCGGTGGTGTAATGTGATGAAGCGATGATCAGAAGGGGTGATTTGAGCGATGTGGCACTGCTACAAACCATTGGCAGAAAGACGTTTGACGATACGTTTGGCAATACATGCACGCTGGAGGATATGCGGGGTGTGTTAGAGCGATATTTTAACACGGCACAGTGCGAATCGGAGCTTCAGGATCCGCAGGACAATTTCTTTTTCTTTGAAGAAGAAGGTGTAGCGAAAGGGTATATGCGCATCAATGCGAAGCATGGGTGTCCGTTGGAGTCACTGTCTAACCAACGGAGCATAGAGTTGGTGCGATTGTATGTGTTGAAGGAATATCACGGGGCGGGCGTGGCCAATGAATTAATGAATTTCGCCATTGCTTTCGCCAGGGAACATGGATATGAGCGTATGTATTTATCGGTTTGGGAATACAATTTCCGGGCGCGCGGCTTTTATGAGAAGCACGGTTTTGTGAATTCGGGGGTGCAGAACGATTTTCCGTTGGGGAGCACGCCACAGACCGACTATTGGTTTGTGAAGGATTTGCTGGGTTGATTTGTTAAATAATAGGCGTTAGGTTCGTGTGATGAAAATTGAAATCTGGTCGGACATCATGTGTCCGTTTTGTTACATCGGAAAGCGAAATTTTGAATCGGCATTGAAGCAGTTTGCTCATGCTGAGGACTTGGTGATAGAATGGAAGAGCTTTCAGTTGGATCCTGCCATGGCGGAGGTGCCGGAATATCAGGATGATTTGTATCGGTATTTGGCCGACCGAAAGGGTTTTAGTTACGAGGATTCCAAGGCGATGCACGACAACGTGGTTCAATATGCAAAAAGTGTGGGTTTGGAATACAATTTTGATCGGGCACTTGTGACAAATTCGATGAAAGGACATCGGATCATTCAAATGGCGAAGATGAAGGGGTTGGGCGATGAAGCGGAGGAGCGATTGTTTCGCGCTTATTTCACAGATGGTAAAAACCTGAACGACATCGAAACATTGGTGGACTTGGGAAAGGAAATTGGCCTGACGGAGGGAGAGGTGGATGAGGCGTTAACGAACCCATTATACATGGAAAAAGCGGAAAACGATTCAAAAGAAGGGGCGATGTTGGGGCTAACGGGAGTTCCGTTCTTTGTGGTGGATAGGAAATACGCCATTGTGGGCGCACAGCCGGCTGCGGTGATGTTGCAGACGTTGGAAAAGGCTTTTGAAGGATAGTTGAGGATTGCTAAAGTCAATTCTGGGGTGAATTGATGGTATATGCAACTTTGAACTATCTGTTTATTCAAGTGATGAATAATTTTCATGCAGAACACGAGATCCCGCTTTTTGAGTAGGTGCTGTTATGTGGTCGTGTTTTATTCATTGCCATTTTTCAATGAGTCTAAACGTTCCTTTGTGTTTTCTCTCATTGCTTGACTTGAGTCTGTTTTCGCTTCTAATTCGTCAATAAGAGCTACAAAATTGAATAAAAACTGAGGGCGAGCTTCTGGTGCTTCATTGGCTAAAAACTTGCCATCAACCCTAATCCAGAATTTTTCGTCAAAGTTTTTCAAGTATAAATACGCGTCATATGATTTGAAAATATAGTCTTTTAAATTATTTGAACAGGGGATTAAATGAATTTTCCGATGCAACCCATTTCTTTGGTCAATATTTTCAAATACGATTGTGTCTTTGGAGTTAATATTTAATGTTCCGTTCAACGTTACCAAAGAGTCTTCATTAATTTGGTCACAGAGACTTTTTTGACGGTTACTTACCTTTTTAGTGTTGGCGTTCTGGCATGAAGCCACAATAAAAATAAAGAATAGAGGGATGTATAATTTCTTAATCACGATTTGATTTTCTTTGTCTATTTCAATTTCTCGGTATATAAAAGCATGAGGTTGGAAGTTGACGTATCTAACGAATATATAAGAATTAACTGTGATTCTAAAACAAAAAAGCCCCACATTGCTGTGAGGCTTTTGGCTCCCCTTATTGACGAAAGTTGCAGCTATAATTCGTTAATTTATATGGTGCTATAAGGAGATTGAAAGGATGAATTTCGTGTAATA
>JACCDV010320320.1_pt1 | contig 16451 bp, 16 predicted proteins | sample 7446131 | NCBI WGS metagenome assembly JACCDV01 (sample SAMN15323448, study PRJNA562643) | freshwater metagenome | isolation source: river surface water | place: USA:Blue River Watershed | collected 2017-08-17 | reverse complement strand
CAAATGAACCAGATCATCAGGAAATATGGCTTAAGTGAGTATTTACTAACTTATTAGATTGATCGATTGCAAAGATATCCATGAAAAAACCAGCTTCCAAAGTCGCTCCTAAAAAATTAGCAAAACCGGCACCTAAAGCTAAGGCACCGGTTAAAAAAGCAAAGCCTGCTGCTCCGGCAAAGAAGTCAGCAAAAGCGGTTGCTAAGAAGCCCGCCAAGGCTCCAGTAAAAAAAGTGAGCAAACCTGCGGGTAAGGCAATAAAGGCGCCAGCTAAAAAAGTGGTTTCCAAAACTGCCAAGCCGACAGCAAAGACTGCCAAGCCAAGTGCTAAATCAGTGAAAGCGGCACCAAAGCTGACCGCGAAAGAGTTGGCTAAAAAAGCAGCTGAAGAGAAGGCCCTGAAGAAAGCGCAAGAGAAGGCGGCGAAGGAACAAGCTAAGGCGGAAGCAAAAGCCGCCAAGTTAAAAGCCAAAGAGGCAGCGGTTGAGTTGGATGAAAATGGTCAGCCGATTAAAAAGACGCGTGGTCGTAAACCAAAGGTCGAAGTAGCGGGCGAGCCTGGTGTTGATAACCGCACCGATCGCCAAAAAGCACGCGATCGAAAAGCAAAAGAAAAAGCACTCCTCAAAGAGTTTGCTGCACAACAATTGGGTAGTGAAGAGCAGCAAGAGTTACGCCGTGCACGTTTGAAGACCCTCATCAAAATGGGTAAGTCTAAGGGTTACTTAACTCATGGCGAGATGAACGATGTCATGTCCGATGAGTTATCAGAGGTGGACGCCCTTGAAACTCTGATCGGCCTACTTAATGACATCGGGATTACCGTCTATGAGCAAGCTCCCGATGCAGAAACCTTACTCTTAAATGAACATGGCCCTACCGCAACCTCGGAAGAAGAGGCGGAAGAAGAAGCTGAAGCTGCTCTCTCAACCGTTGACTCGGAGTTCGGTCGTACTACTGACCCCGTGCGCATGTATATGCGCGAGATGGGTACCGTCGATCTCTTAACCCGCGAGGGTGAGATCGTGATCGCCAAAAAGATCGAAGCCGGTCTCAAAGATATGGTGATGGCTCTTTCTGCTTGCCCCGTCACCATTTCAGAGATCCTCACCAATGTTGACAAGATTGTTTCCGGAGAGATGGAAATCGATCAGTTTGTCGATGGCCTAGTAGATCCTAATGCTGAAGATATTCCGATGGCTGCCGATGAGCCCGAGGATCTGGAGATGATGGATGAGGGCGAAGAGGGCGATGATGATGAAGGTGGCGGTGGTGGCGCGAGTACTGCTAGTGCGAAGCAACTCGAAGAGCTCAAGCAACGTTCCCTTGAAAAGTTTGCGGTGATTCGGACGCAGTTTGACAAGATGCGTCGCGCCCACGACCGCGATGGTTATAACTCACCAGGTTATTTAAAAGCGCAAGATGCGATTCGAAACGAGTTACTTGGCTTTCGCTTAACAGCAAAGAGTGTTGAAAAGCTCTGCGACACCATGCGTGCCCAAGTCGATGAAGTATGGAAGCTTGAGCGTGGCATTGTGAGTATTCTGGTTGATAAGATCGGGATCCCACGAGCTGAAGTTCTGCAAGCATTTCCAAAAATGGCCATGAACTTGCGTTGGACCGCAAATCTTTTAAAAGAGCCAAAACCCTATAGCGCTCTCTTAGAGCGCAATGTCCCAGCGATTCAAGAGCTGCAACAAAAGTTGATCGATATTCAGACCAAAGTGGTCTTACCGCTCAATGAGCTCAAAGAAGTGAATAAGCAAATGATTGCCGGTGAGAAGCGTGCGCGGGAAGCGAAGCGCGAGATGACGGTCGCAAACTTGCGCTTAGTAATCTCGATTGCTAAGAAGTACACCAACCGTGGCTTGCAGTTCTTGGATCTGATTCAAGAGGGCAATATTGGCCTCATGAAAGCAGTCGATAAGTTTGAGTACCGTCGTGGTTACAAGTTCTCTACTTATGCGACCTGGTGGATTCGTCAGGCAATTACTCGCTCGATCGCAGATCAGGCGAGAACGATCCGTATCCCAGTACACATGATTGAGACCATCAATAAGATGAATCGCATTAGTCGCCAGATTTTGCAAGAGACTGGTCATGAGCCCGATGCTGCAACCTTGGCACAGAAGATGGAGATTCCAGAGGACAAGATTCGGAAGATCATGAAGATCGCAAAAGAACCGATTTCTATGGAAACCCCGATTGGCGATGATGAGGATTCACATTTGGGCGACTTCATTGAAGATTCCAATACCTTGGCACCTGCCGAAGCCGCACTGCATGACTCGATGCGCGATGTAGTGAAGGATGTGCTTGATTCCTTAACACCGCGCGAGGCAAAAGTATTGCGGATGCGTTTTGGTGTTGAGATGAGTACCGATCATACCCTCGAAGAAGTTGGTAAGCAGTTTGATGTGACGCGTGAACGCATTCGTCAAATCGAAGCGAAGGCATTGCGTAAGATGCGTCATCCAAGCCGCAGTGATAAGTTGAAAACCTTCCTCGAAGAAGATTGATGAAGTCTTAGGGGCCCATAGCTCAGTTGGTTAGAGCAGAGGACTCATAATGGACTTAACCATGAGGTCTAGCAGTAAAGACCTCAATGATTTCAAGTGGTTAGTGGTGAAAATGGTAGTCAAAATTCACTACACACCGCTTACACACCAACTTGTTTTTCATGGTGTGTAGTGATTGCAAGTTTTATGTGGTTTTTTAGCAGTAAAACAGTTTAAGTAGGGCCCATAGCTCAGTTGGTTAGAGCAGAGGACTCATAGCGAAAGTTGTGCCTTATGCGTGGAAACTGCATAAGGGATGGTGTCAAATTCGGTGAACGCTAAAGGTAGTTAAAAACTACACATGCCAACGCCGAGCCAAGCCCGATAGCGATATCGGGAAGGTGTAGAGACTAGACGGCACCCACCTAAGTCGAAAGATACGGTGAAGGCATAGTCCAGGGAGTTAGGAAACTAACACAAACCGGAATCCTTTGGTCCCAGGTTCAAGTCCTGGTGGGCCCACCAGAAAACAAAAACCCTCACTAGTAAATGGTGGGGGTTTTGTGTTTGGGGTGTTACTTTAGGTAACGGGTTCGTGAACGATTTTTGGTTAAATCCGAATTATTTAAATTCGAAGAATATCTTTGACGAACTTTCTTTAAGAATTCGTCCTTGCATAGCGGCGTCTTAAGACGTGCTTCACAATAATTTCTGTAAGCCACGTATTGAAGGTGCTCATAGTTATGACCGAATTCATCAAGCCATTGATCTATCAAATGCATTCTATTGGCGCTTATATAAAACTCAATCTACCTTTAAGGTTGTTTACATGATGTTGAGCAATGCCCGCCATAGCAACAGGTATTGCAGTAAATAGCCTTGCCATCCGAAATGTATTGCCAAGCCCTGCAAACATTGGTGTTTTGAGCAATTGCAAACCCTGAATAAAGAATCAGTAAGCCAAGAATGTATTTCATGGCTACCAACCCCTTGGACTAGATGGGAAGGTTGGAGAAGTTGGAAATAGTGGTGCTGGAGGAGTGTTGATCCTTGGTGCGTTGTATGAGGGGATAGATTGTGGAGTGTTCGCTGTTCCTAGCGGCAATCCAAGGCTATCGCTGTAAAAGGTGGTATTACCAACTATCTGCGCTGTTCCCAGTGGTAATCCAAGTGCATTACTGTAGAAGGTCGTATTGCCAACTTGATTGGCTGTTCCAAGGGGCATGCCTAATGAGTCACTATAAAAAGTGATCTGTGCATGAACGGGTACGGCAAACAATGTCAGTACAAATAAAAAGGCTTTCATTAGGCTCTCCATTTGCGATAAACGGTAGGTATGTCATAAACGCTGTAGTCGGCTGTCTTAAAACGAATTAATCGTTGAACAACATCTCTATTGTTTAAACTTTTATGCTTTTTAAGCCAAGCCAGGAATTGTTGGTAATACTGACTTAATTCATAGCCAACCTCATACCAAAAGCCAGTTGGCGTAGTCTCAGGCTTGTCATACACGATGAATAAATCACCAATCTTGATCAGGTCTTTCATGATGAGCCTCACATACAAGACACAACAGAGCCACAAACCGTACAGACGGTCAGCTTGCCACCTACAATCACTGTCTGAGTGGAACAGGCCAAAGCAGCCTGACTAACAAAGAATGTAGCCATTAGTCCCAATCCAATCCCGAAAGTAATCAAACGTTTACCCATAAGCCCTCCTTAGTTATTTCAAGATATAGGGATACAGGCTCATAGGGTGAGCCCATAAGAATAAATTTGAATAATTATTCGAGCTCACAAACTGGAGCTTCTCATCCATCTTCGTACTTTCATTTCAAGGCATAGAGTGGTCCTCCTTAGCCAAAAACTGTAAAGTATGTGTCCGGTATAAAGTGTTAACAATGTGTCAGGATGGACAAAAAACCCTCACTAGAAATGGTGGGGTTTTTTATTCATAATCGGTAATCTTAAAAAGGACTATGGTTATGACAAACAACGGGATGCCGATTTCAACACAAAGCACTTTGAATTCGGGCGCTATGTTGCCGACCCAAGTAATCATGTCCGTTGTTATCGTTTTTTGCCACGCCACTGGACAAAAAGGGACCGGATGGCTAGTTTCTGGGCGGCAGATCGTAACCAATGAACATGTTGTACGGGGAGGTGCTTCAGGGAATGTTGTCGTGCAGTTTTCAGACGGCACAGTACATCAGGTAATCAAAATAATTTGTGATGTGCACACGGATTTGGCAGTACTGGATTTGGTTGCTGAGGTTGGCTACACGCCATTGAAGATTGAAGCTAATCCACTGGACATAGCAGACAAAGTTTATGCTTGGGGTCACCCGCTTGGGTATAGTGGCCCGCCACCAATTCTGACAGTTGGGTATTTGGCTGGTTTTAATCAACATTTGATTCAGGGGATGGTAAATCCACAACTTCGACTGATTCTTAATGCAGCCTTGAATCCGGGAAATTCTGGCGGCCCCATTTTTAAATGGGGGGAGTTGGCTGTCCGTGGCGTTGCGGTGACAAAACATGCACCTATAACTCCATACCTGCAGTCGGCTATAGCTGCTCTTAAAAATAACTCTTCTGGAGTTGTTTTTACTGCGACTAATGGACGGGGCGGAACTACAAATTTCGTTGAATCACAGGTGGTTGCTGAAATATTGCAGTATTTCAGAGATATGACACAAGTGGTAATAGGTGAGGCAATAACGGCGAATGACTTGATTGAATTTTTAAACCACAATCAAATCTCTTGGACTGCTGCTTAAAAATTTCCACGGTCAATTTCGACAAAGACTATGCTCTGAAATGAGTTGAATTTAATATTTAATCAAGCCTGCAAGCGTTTTTGCAGCTCGGGGTTTATTGGAAGCTCAATAAGGCTTTGCTCTGCATGTGGGGCTTGTACTTGCGTTTGCTGGCTGGCGAAATTGTCTACTTGAACTTAAAAAATAGTCGCGCAGTTTTTCATACCCAAGTACTTACAGATTGGAACTGGTGATTTTTCTTCTATGGGTGCCATCAGCCCCGCCAGTCAGAAAATATTGGTCACAAATATATAACCATGATAGAGTCTGGATACACATTGTGTTCACACGGAACGGCGACTATGAAAGACGCAGGACTACGCATTCGGCTGGAGCCAGAGCTACGGGATGAGTTCATCCAGACGTGCCACGATAAGCATGTACCAGCCGCACAGGTGCTCAGGGAGTTCATGCGGCACTACGTCAAGAGCAACAAGCCCTCGACAGCAGCCAAGAATAATCCACGTACCAGCAAGAAGACAGCAGCATAAAGATAGGAACGCAGAGATGGCGAAGACAGACAAGAAAAGCGGTGGTGACTTAGGCTTTGAAGCTGAGTTGTTCAAGGCGGCAGACAAGCTGCGCGGCAACATGGAACCCAGTGACTACAAGCACGTGGTTCTTGGGCTGATCTTCCTCAAGTACATCTCGGATGCGTTTGACGAGAAACACAAGCAGTTGATGGCAGAGGATGCCGGTGCTGCCGAAGACCGTGATGAGTACGCAGCAGACAACGTGTTCTGGGTACCAAAAGAAGCTCGTTGGGCGCATCTACAAGCCAATGCCAAGCAGCCGACTATTGGTACATTGATTGACGATTCCATGCGGGCCATCGAGAAGGACAACGAGAGCCTGAAGGGTGTCCTGCCTAAAGACTATGCCCGCCCTGCACTCAACAAAATTATGTTGGGAGAGTTGATCGACCTGATTTCAAAGATCGACTTGATGGCTGGCGGCGATCACAAGAGCAAAGACGTCTTGGGACGTGTCTACGAATACTTCCTTGGCCGTTTCGCTGGTGCAGAGGGCAAGGGCGGTGGCGAGTTTTACACGCCACGCTCTGTGGTGCGTACTCTTGTCGAAATACTGGAGCCGTATCAGGGCCGCATCTATGACCCGTGCTGCGGCTCGGGCGGCATGTTTGTGCAGAGCGAGAACTTTGTACGTGAGCACGGTGGCCGCATTGGTGATATTGCAGTGTATGGGCAGGAATCGAACTACGTGACGTGGCGACTGGCCAAAATGAACTTGGCAGTTCGTGGCATTGACAGCGACATTCGTTGGAACAACGAGGGCAGCTTTCATAAGGATGAACTGCGTGACCTGAAAGCAGACTTCATCCTTGCCAATCCCCCGTTCAATATCAGCGATTGGGGTGGTGAACGCATACGTGATGACGTGCGTTGGAAGTACGGTGTACCGCCAGTTGGTAATGCGAACTTCGCTTGGCTGCAACACATCATCCATCACCTTGCACCGAATGGTACAGCGGGTGTCGTACTAGCCAACGGCTCGATGACCTCCACACAGTCCGGTGAAGACGTCATACGCCGTGAGATGGTCGAGCAGGATGTGGTGGACTGTATGGTTGCATTGCCAGGACAGCTTTTTTATTCCACTCAAATCCCTGCCTGCCTGTGGTTCTTGGCACGAAACAAGAATCCGGGCAAAGGTCTACGTGACCGCCGTGGAAGTGTCCTATTTATTGACGCTCGCAAGATGGGTGTGCTCGTTGACCGTGTGCGTCGCGAGCTAACCGATGAGGATATTCAGCGCATTGCTGATACCTATCATGCTTGGAAGGGCGAGAATGATTGTGGCGAATACAGTGACGTAGCTGGCTTCTGTCGCAGTATTCCTTTGGCTGAAATTGCAAATCATGGACACGTGCTGACACCCGGCCGTTTTGTAGGCTCCGAAGAAATCGAAGACGATGACGAAGCGTTTGAAGAAAAGATGCAGTCGTTAACCGAAAAGTTGGCTGAGCAAATGGCACAAGGCAATGAGCTAGATGTACTCATTCGCAAGAAGCTCGCAGGGGTTGGGTATGAGCTCTAATTTCAGCATTTCAACGCTTGCTGATCTTTGTTCAGACGTAAGCTACGGCTACACAGAGAGCGCCACTGATAATCCAGTAGGCCCGAAATTTTTACGAATTACAGACATACAGGGTGGCGTATTCGATTGGGAAAAAGTTCCATATTGCCCTGCTACTGAGAGTGATGCAAAGAAGTACTCTCTAGCTGTTGGTGACATCGTAGTAGCTAGAACTGGAAACTCTACTGGAGAAAATACCCAAATAAAATCAAGTCCACCGCCTGCTGTTTTTGCTTCGTACCTTATTCGTTTTAGACCAAATCCTGATTTAGTCAATCCATTTTTCGTTGGCTATCAGCTTCGTGATCGACGATTCCAAGATTATGTTCTCTCTGTGCGAAGCGGTTCTGCTCAGCCCGGAGCTAATGCAAAGCAACTAGGGGCGTTCAGTGTATTTTTAATTGATCGGGAAATGCAAGATGGTGCAGTCGAGTTACTAAAGAGTCTGGATGACCGAATCACACTGCTACGTGAAACCAGCAAGACCCTTGGGGCGATTGTACAAGCCATATTCAAATCATGGTTCATTGACTTTGATCCAGTACGAGCAAAGATGGAAGGCCGAGCGCCCGCAGGTTTAGATGAAGAAACTGCTGCACTGTTTCCCGATGAACTTGTAGAGAGTGAGCTTGGGTTGGTGCCGGAGGGTTGGGGGACAAGCTCAATTGAAGGAATTTGCAGCACGATAACAAATGGCGGAACACCAAGTCGATCGAATAAAAGCTACTGGGATGCTGGCAGCATACCTTGGTACAAGACTGGTGATTTTTCGGATGGTTTTCTGCTGGAGCCTACTGAAAAGATCACGGAAGCAGGGCTGGCTGGATCATCAGTAAAGCTTTTACCGGAAAATGCAGTATTAATGGCTATATATGCGGCTCCAACTGTTGGTCGTCTTGGCGTTTTGACACGACAAAGCACGTTCAATCAAGCATGTACTGGAATGGTTGCTAAAGATAATGTCGGTACCTGGTTTTTGTACTGGACGCTCTTTTTTGGCAGGGATTGGTTCAACAGTCGAGCAAACGGCGCAGCTCAGCAAAATATATCCAAGGCGATTGTCGCGGGATACGAATTTCCGAGACCAACTGATGAACTGCTAGCAGTATTTCATAACCTTGCTGATTCGATCCACATGAAAGTTAGATCGAATGTTGAGCAAGTTGAGACTCTTGCAACTATTCGGGACTCGCTGCTTCCGAGGCTCATCTCAGGGAATTTGAAGGTTGATGCTACGATAACTGAGATGTTGTAAGGCTTGAAATGACAGTCAAAACTACCCGTATCCGTCGTACTCGCTCAGTTTCCAAGGAGTTGTTAGTGAAGTCCCGGGAGGCTGCACTGTCAGCCGTTCAAATATTCAACAGTCCGTTGATAACCTTTAAGGCCGAAATCTATATTGTACTGATGACGATAGCTTGGACATACCTGCTTCACTCTCATTATCGCAGTAAAAAAATCGAATACAGATACTTTGATCAAAAGGTTAAGAAGCGGGTATTCCAGAAAACAACAGCTGGTGCTCATAAGTACTGGGGACTTGAGATGTGCTTGGACTCAAAGCACTCGCCGATCGACAAAGATACCGTTAACAATCTACGCTTTTTGATCGGTATTCGACATGAGATCGAGCACCAGATGACCACAAAGCTCGATGCCAGTTTTAGTGCCAAATTTCAGGCTTGCTGCCTGAACTATAACGAATACATAAAGACGCTTTTTGGCGAAAAGTATGGCATCGACAAATACCTGTCTCTCAGTCTGCAGTTTAGTTCGATTTCAAAAGATCAAATCGACTCCCTACCTTCATCAATGCCAGCACACATCAAGGCATTTGTAGAAGGCTTTGAGGGAAGCTTGAGTGCGGACGCCTTCAACAATACTAAGTTTGCATATCGAGTGCTGTTCGTTGCAAAGACAGCTAACAGGAAGGGGCAAGCAGATCAGGTCATTGAGTTTATTCCCTCCAATTCAGAATTCGGTAAAGAGGTCAACTCGGCTTACACGCTAATCAAAGAGACTGAACGGAAAAAGTACCTTCCGGGTAACATCTTAAAAATAATTGCTGATGCAGGCTTTGGTCATTTCTCGATGAACGACCACACTGAGTTTTGGAAATCACAGGACGCCAAGAACCCAGTAAAAGGTTACGGTACATTGGTTGAGGGCAAGTGGTACTGGTATGAAGTTTGGATTGAAAAGGTCAAGGAGTACTGCGCTGCTCATCAAGCTCGCTTTCAAGGCAGTCGAACTGGGAAAAGGAAAAAATAATGGCCTTTATGAGTGAAGCTGCGCTGGAGCAGATGCTTGTCGATCAACTTGGCACGCTGAGCTATAGCATTGCAACTGAGGAGGTCATTGGGCCTGATGGTTCGCTACCAGAGCGTGAAAGTCACGATCAGGTAATCCTGACCGGCCGACTCGCCGAAGCCGTTGCTCGTATCAATCCCCATGTTCCAGACGACGCAAGGGCAAGTGCCCTTCGCAAGCTGACGCAAACTGAGTTCCCCTCGCTGCTCGAGGAAAACCGCCGCATTCATAAGCTGCTGACTGAGGGTGTGGATGTTGAGTACTACGAACGAGACGGAACGCTGAAGGCTGGCAAGGTCAACCTGATCGACTTCGAGAACTTGGACAACAACGATTGGTTGGCGGTCAATCAGTTCGTGGTGATTGCAGGCACATACAACCGCAGGCCTGACGTGGTGGTCTTTGTCAACGGCATGCCTGTGGCTGTGATCGAACTCAAAGCACCTGGTAGTGATAACGCCACCGTGGTCAGTGCCTTCAACCAACTGCAAACCTACAAGTCACAAATCCCAGCACTGTTCACGACCAACGCTGTGTTGATTACGAGCGATGGACTGACCGCGCGCGTTGGATCGCTGAGTGCTGACATTGAGCGTTTCATGCCATGGCGCACGACGGATGGCAAGGACGTTGCACCCAAAGGCACACCCGAGCAACAGATCCTGATCGAGGGCGTATTGGAGCGTGGTCGCTTGCTGCAACTGCTCCGTGACTTCACTGTGTTCGGTGAGACAAAGAGTGGGCTGGCAAAAATCATCGCCGGATACCACCAGTTCCATGCGGTCAACCATGCTGTGACCTGCACGATCACAGCTAGCAGGCCAGAAGGTGACAAACGTGCTGGGGTGATTTGGCATACCCAGGGTTCAGGCAAAAGCCTGCTGATGGCTTTTTATGCTGGGAAGCTTGTGCGGCATCACGAGATGGCGAACCCTACGCTTGTCGTACTAACCGACCGAAACGATCTTGACGATCAACTGTTCGGCACCTTCTCCATGTGCCAAGACCTTATCCGTCAGCGTCCAGAGCAAGCCAATAGCCGAGAGGACCTACAAAAAATCCTCAGTCGCTCGTCCGGTGGCGTCGTTTTCACCACCATCCAAAAATTTAGTCCAGACGCAGGTAGCAGTACTTACCCAGTACTCACCGATCGCCGCAATGTGATTGTGATCGTTGATGAAGCCCACCGGAGTCAATACGGCTTCAAGGCGAAGATGGACAGCAAGACAGGTGAGATTGGCTACGGCTTTGCCAAGTACCTGCGTGATGCGTTGCCTAATGCATCGTTCATTGGATTCACTGGTACGCCCATTGAAGCCGATGACGTCAACACACCCGCAGTCTTTGGTAACTATATCGACGTCTATGATATTAGCCGTGCTGTAGAAGATGGTGCGACGGTGCCGATTTATTACGAATCTCGCCTTGCACGTATTGAACTGGACGAAGACGAAAAGCCGAACATTGACGCTGAGATTGAAGAGCTAACTGAAGAAGACGACCTGATTGAACAGGAGCGCTTCAAGAAAAAATGGTCAACCATCGAAGCACTTGTGGGCAGTGACAAGCGGATTGAGTTGGTAGCCAAAGACTTGGTGGAGCACTTCGAGGCTCGAACAGCAGCAATGCCTGGCAAAGCCATGGTGGTCTGCATGAGCCGCCGTATCTGCATAAAGCTGCACGATGCCATCGTCAAGCTTCGACCACAGTGGTACAGCAAAGATGACACTCAGGGTGCGGTCAAGGTCGTGATGACTGGTGCTGCCAGTGACCCACTGGAATGGCAAGAGCACATCGGCAACAAGCAACGCAGGGACACGTTAGCTGGTCGAGCACGTGACCCGAAGGATGATTTGAAGATCGTCATTGTTCGTGACATGTGGCTGACCGGATTCGATGCCCCCTGTATGCACACCATGTACGTAGACAAGCCGATGCGTGGTCACGGCTTGATGCAGGCCATTGCGCGTGTGAACCGGGTGTTTAAAGACAAGCAAGGCGGCCTGATCGTTGACTATATCGGCATCGCTCAAAATCTAAAGTCAGCTCTACAAATCTACAGTGCCGGCGACCGTGATAAGACTGGCATTGATGAGAGCCAAGCTGTGGCTGTCATGCTGGAGAAATACGAAGTGGTGCGTGACATGTTCCACGGCTACGACTACCGGACTGCGCTTGATGGCACACTCCAAGAGCGGATGTTGATGATGGCCGGTGCCATTGAATGGGTCTTGGACATGCAGCAAAAGCTAGCTGCACAGGAGAAGACCGAGGACAAGAAGAAGCAGGCACACAGACGCTACCAAGATACCGTACTGGCTTTGAGCAAGGCGTTCAGTCTTGCCAGTGCAAGTGACGAGGCACTTGGCATACGGGAAGAAGTCGGCTTTTTCCAAGCTATCCGTGCGGCCTTGGTCAAGAGTGCAATTGGTTCAGGGGCAAAGCAGCAAGACAAGGACATGGCGATTCAGCAGATTGTCAGTCGTGCCGTAATTTCTACTGAGATCGTGGACATACTGGCTGCTACAGGCCTGAAGACGCCGGACATTTCCATCCTGTCCGAAGACTTTTTAGCCGAGTTGCAGCAGATGGAGCGCAAGAACCTTGCCCTTGAAGCCCTCAAGAAGTTGCTGAACGATGGCATCCGTTCACGCAGCAAGACTAACGTGGTCGAAACCAAGGCGTTCACAGAGCGTCTTGAAAACGCCGTGGCCCGATACCATGCTAACGCAATCACGACAGCCGAGGTGTTGCAGGAACTGATTGAGCTAGCTAAAGATATACATGCAGCAAGGACGCGTGGCGAAGAAAGTGGCTTGAGTGACGACGAGATTGCTTTTTATGACGCTCTAGCTGAGAACGGCAGTGCTGTTGAGCTGATGGGCAACGATCAACTAAAACTAATTGCACACGAGCTACTAGAAAGCCTCAAAGCCAATATTTCCGTTGACTGGGCACATCGTGAGAACGCACGTGCAAGGCTTCGTGTTTTGGTGAAGCGTATTTTGAAGAAATACGGATACCCGCCCGATATTCAGGATCAGGCTGTTCAGACCGTGTTACAACAAGCCGAAGTGTTGAGTGCCGCATGGTCTTAAAATTTATAACTCTAGATTAGCCATTATTAGCTCCATACTTTTCCGTAATCAGCCATACTTTATTTTGGCTAAATTGACACCTGAAATTCAGCCAACTTGGTTGCTCTCGTTGGGTCTCTGAAGCTAAATTAAGTGTATGGCAATTAAAAAAGAAACTACACATCAACTCATAAATCGAAACTTAACCTTGTATCAGCGTGAACATAGCCAAGTCTGGCAATGCCGCTTTAAGGTCGACAATAAATGGATTAGAGCTACTACTAAAGAAACTAAATTTGATTTAGCCGTGACTAAAGCCAAAGAGCTTTTGATAGAGGCAGAAATCCGAAAACGCTCAGGGATTCCAGTGGTTACCAAACGATTCAAAGATATCGCTCAATTGGCCATTGATCGAATGGAACGAGATTTAAAAGGGGGTTTGGGCAAAGTTATTTATAAGGATTACATCCGCATCATCAATCAGCATTTTATCCCCAGTCTTGGGCAGCGACTGATTACCAATATTGACTACGATGCGCTACAACAGTACTACAACGATCGAGAAGCCAAGTATGGCGCAGTTCTCTCCAATAGTCATCGTAAGACCCAAAATGCAGCATTTAACCGCGTTTTTGATGAAGCAGTGGTGAGGGGGTATTTGACGGACAGTAATCGTCCAAAATTAGATGGCAAAACCAAAGAGACTCAACGCCGTCCGGCATTTGAGCTTCATGAGGTTAGGGCTTTGTTAAAGAATCTTGGCCCTTATATTGAATCCAGTAGAACCAAGGATGTTCGTGAACGTAGAGAAATCCTACGTGATTATGTGGAAATGCTCATTGATACCGGTGCGCGACCTGGCACAGAGCTATTGGATATGAAATGGAAGCAGGTTCGCTTCATGATGAACCCCATTAGTAGCGTCACCGATCAGCTTGATGAGGATGGCGAGGCGATTGAAGTGCACAGCCTAAATCGTAGCTGCGAGTTAACCGTGAAGGGCAAAACAGGGCAGAGGCAGATTATTGGACGTTTGCCCAGTATTCGAGTTCTAGAGCGCATAGCCTTACGAAACTACGGGGTCAAAAGTTCGATTACGGATCCATTGGCTGAACTCATTAAGCCCACTAACGATGACTATATCTTTCGGACTAAAGAGGGTAGAGATGTCAGTGATGTCTTAAACCATATGTTTGATAACTTCTTAGCGGATCACGGCTTACTAATTGATCCAAAAACCAATCAAAAGCGGGTCTTTTATAGCCTGCGGCATACCTATGCCACGTTATCACTCACTCATGACAACGTACCCATTCACACCTTAGCTAAACAGATGGGTACCAGCGTGTTAATGATTGAAAAGCACTATAGCCACTTACAAGTCATTCAGGCGATTGAGCAGTTGCGGGGAACCAATACTCGGAAGTTAATTGCCGTGGATACAAAAGACGAGCAACACTATCAATCCGCAAAACGGGTTAAGAAACAAGTCTTGGAGTTGGCTTAAGCTTCTAATGCCTTTCGCAGATAGGGGTCAATATCCCCTTGTGCCATCAGCCACTGCTTATAGTCGCTAGGAAGATCTGCTAATGGCAGTCCCTTGTGCTTGCCAAATGGCATGGTCGTTGGAATCCTGGCTTTTTCAGATTCTGCATATAAGTCTTCAATCGTTTTAATGCCTAGTTGCTGGCAGATTCGATCCAGTATGACTGCGCAGATTCCTACATCCGTGAGTGCAGAATGTGCATTGCGTAGTTGCTCGCGAGCAGTGTTTCGGTCTAGGTAATAAAGTAGAGCTCCCTGATTATGGCTATCTAAATCCGGCCAAAGCTTGCGGGCTAAGGCTAATGTACAAATACGCTTAACTTCAGGTTTGCCTATGACTTCCCAATCAAAGTCCACGTTATGCCCAATAAGGTATTCAATATCACTCGGTAGGCTAAAGCTGCAAGCTGGTGGGCAATCGACCAATTCTTCATCTAGGATGTGGTGAGTAGCTAAAGCACCCAGAGTAATAGGCTTGCCTGGGTTATAGCGTTGTACAAAAGGGTTGGCTACAGAAAATGGGTCTAAGGATTCCAGTTCAAGCCAAGCCGCTTCTATTAATACGGGTTCTTTAATGCCTGTAGCTTCAGTATCGAAAATAATAGTTTTGGACATGTAATTATGATTAAGCGGAATACACCACCATCTTAGCGCTATCTTGGATCTGTACTGCAATCGAGCCTTGTTTTTTCTTTCTGAGGACTGCTGCGAGCGCATCGTTAAATGAGCCATAGGTTCCAATAGCGACCCAGGCTGAGTAAGGGTTATTGGATTTATGTAGTGCCTTAAAGGATTTACTTGCCATTGAATTACCTTCTAATTGATTGAGGGTGGTGTGTGCTGCTTGGATCTTTTGCCTAGCCCGCTCCGCTTTTACTGCTGCTTGTGCTCGTTTAGCCTGATCTTTCAGGGTCTTGATTCTTGCTTGTGCCGGGGTTAAAGGTTTAGCAGGAGATGATTTGAACTCATAAAAGCGCATCGTGTATTTAGTATTCACTGGGTAGCATGATGACCCAGTGTTTTTGATCCCAGCAGGCAAAGAGCATGATTTTGTCTAAAGGGAAGTCGGTATAGGGGATCTGTTGAGTAGCTAATACTGTGCCATTGCCATCTTCGATATTGAGTCGTGCTTTGCTGTTATCTACCGTCAGTTTGCTGCTGATGAATGTTTCCTCTTTGGGTAGACGCTGAAGATGACTACTAATCGCGTCCATTAGCCAATAGCAGCCTGCGGTGTCTGCCAGATACCGCGTACCATCCGTGAGCATGATGTTAGGCCATAAGGGGTAGTAGTATTCGGTACCAATAAATTGCTCCAAATGATTCAAAAGCTGTGATTTCGTTAAGTTCATTTTTGCTATGCCTCTCATCCCACTATTTATGAGAGGGCGTTTTTGTACTGGAATTTCCCGAAATCGTGCTCGTTTGATTCGTTTGACGGGTTTTTGGGATATCCATCTCAAAACGACTGCGAAGCAAGTGGCTGGCTGTTTCAATCGCATGATCTAACGTACCTAGCTCAACCTCGTGTTTGATAAGACCTAAGATTTCCACCACATGCGCTAAATCTCGTGCTTCGATGGCTGTTTTGCCGCTCGCCAATTCCAAAGCCTTGCTGCCATAAAACACCTGCACACACAGCGTGCCACTGTTACTTGTAAACCACCAGGGTTTGATGCGCTTATCCCGTTCTACACTGCGAACATTACCTTCTAGGTCCTTAATAGTCCGAAAGCGCTTCACAGTAAAGTTGGTTCCTGCATTGCGTGCTTTCGCTAACTCCATCTGTTCCCAGAGCTTTTTGCTTAGTTTGTTTCTGCGCTCTACGACTGGGGGCTGATTTTTAGGCCTTGTCGCATCAGTTAATTTCAGGGTGTCTAGATTGCCCATATGCACTCCATACTTGGTGTTTAAAACACAACAATATGGTCTGAAAACCGCTTTGGACAACCGAAAAAGGGGTGGTTTTTGGCCTCAATTTAGGCTGCGAACAGGAAGCTACTTTTTTTCAGAGTTTTTATGTTCACGCTAAATAAAAGCATGAATACACCAACCATAAAAACTGACTTTTATACGGATCTTTGGCTTAAAAACCAGGGTATT
>JACCDV010685204.1_pt1 | contig 16460 bp, 14 predicted proteins | sample 7446131 | NCBI WGS metagenome assembly JACCDV01 (sample SAMN15323448, study PRJNA562643) | freshwater metagenome | isolation source: river surface water | place: USA:Blue River Watershed | collected 2017-08-17 | reverse complement strand
TCTTTTACTGGTGGCCAAACCACTCAAAACTAAAACTTCAGTTAATCCTGTAACGCCGTTAAGCTCTACTTGTGGGGCATTAGCAAGTAAAATTTCCACTTCAGCTTCTGACAACTGGTTGATTAGCCCACCCCCAAACAAGCAAGTGGATACTTTCTCAACCGCTAAAGCCACGTTTTCACCGTGCACTAATTTGGTTACTTCAAAGGCCAAACATTTTTGTGGGCCTCGTTGTCCAGGGTCCTTTTCAAACTCGAGCTCCAATTCTCTAACGTCCTCTAGCTGTAATGTGGTGAAGAGTTTTAGATAATCAACAACATTTTCATCCGTGGTATTAAACCAAAATTGGTAAAAGTTATATGGTGAAGTTTTCTCTGCTGAAAGCCAGACTGAGTTACCTTCACTCTTGCCAAACTTCTTGCCAGTCGCTTTATCTACAATCAGGGGCACGGTAAGTGCGTAGACTGTTTTTTTCTCAATTCGCCTTACCAAATCAACCCCCGCAACAATATTGCCCCACTGATCCGACCCACCCACCTGCAGATCACAGCCGTACTGTTTATTTAGTTGTAGGTAATCAAAAGCCTGAAGTAAAGGGTAGGCAAATTCGGTGTACGACAACCCATTCTCTCCTGCCAACCTGGTGGCAATTGCGTCCTTTTTTATTAGCTCATTAACTGAGAAGTGTTTGCCAATATCACGTAAAAAAGTAATCAGATTTATTTGTGACAGCCAGTCATGATTGTTTACGAAAACAATCCCATTTTCACCTAGCAAATTCTCCGCCTGGGCTTTGAGCTTGGCTACATTACTCGCCACCACTTCTGGATCAGTCAGTTGTCTTTCAACGTCTGGCTTCGGATCACCAATCATTCCGGTTCCCCCTCCAACCAAAAAAATGACTTTATGACCAGCCTCCACTAAGTGCTTCAACAGCATCCAATTTACGAAGTTGCCAGCATGGGCCGAGTCAGCACTAGGGTCAATCCCGTGATAAACCACTCTTTTAGGACCATCCAAAATTTCAGCTAAGGTCGGGGCAGAAAACTGTTGTACAAAACCTCTTTTTATTAGTTGTTCTGATAGTTTCATGAAATAACTTTAGCACACAATCGTAATAATACCGTCTAGACAAGTCGTGGTACTATTGGCAGTATAAGCGACTAGCAAAATATGAAGAAAACCCTATTAAAAAAGTGGTTAAAGAACTTAAGTACTAAGGAAGTATTGGTTGATATTGGCATTATTATCTTTGCTTTAAGCGTAGTTATCTCCGCAGGTATCTTGATTTGGGTATCCACCTTAGAAATACCGGATTTATCGTCTTTTGAGGAAAGGCGTATCTTACAATCCACCAAGATTTATGACCGCACTGGTGAGATCCTACTCTACGACCTGCACCAGGACGTTAAGCGGACAGTTATCCCTTTCACCAACATCTCAAGACACATAAAAAACGCCACCGTTGCGATTGAAGACGACCAGTTCTACAACCACCACGGTATCGAGCCAACTGCTATTATTCGAGCTGTTCTCACCAACTTCTTTGAGGGAGATCTGCTGGGCGGACAAGGAGGTTCTACTCTCACTCAGCAAGTCATAAAAAATTCAGTCCTAAAAAGAGAAAAGACCGTCACCAGAAAAGTGAAGGAGTGGATTTTATCTATTAAATTAGAACGGGTTATTTCTAAAGATGAGATTTTGGGCATCTACCTTAATGAGTCACCATATGGTGGTACTATTTATGGAGTAGAAGAGGCTTCACAATCTTTCTTTGCCAAATCAGCTAATGATGTCACTCCAGCTGAAGCTGCTTATCTTGCCTCTTTACCACAAGCTCCAACCTACCTATCACCATACGGCAGTAACAAGGAAGACTTAGACGCTAGACAAAAACTAACCCTAAGTAAAATGCACGAGCAGGGCTTTCTCGATGACGATGAATATGAGGCCGCAAAAAATGAAGAGGTGGTCTTCCAACCACAGGCAGTGACAGGTATTAGGGCTCCACACTTTGTCATGTTTATTCGTGAACAAATCGTCAAGAAGTATGGTGAGGAAGCAATCTCTGAGCGTGGTCTGCGAGTTATTACTACTCTAGATTGGGACTTACAAAAAGAAGCGGAGAAGATAGTGGCTGAATACGGAGCTGTTAATGTCACCAAGTTCAAGGCAGATAATGCTGGTCTAGTAGCTACCGACCCCAAGACTGGCGACCTTTTGGTTATGGTTGGTTCACGCGACTATTTCAGTGAAGAAATAGACGGTAATTTCAACACAACGATCGCCTTACGCCAACCTGGCTCTGCGATTAAACCTTTCATTTACGCCACCGCATTTAGTAAAGGTTACTTGCCTGAAACGATTGTCTACGATGTAAAAACTCAATTCTCACCACTTTGTCCAGCGACTAGTGGGAGCTCTGAATCACCATGTTATGCCCCCAATAACTACAACCATAAATTCCTCGGTCCCGTCAGTCTACGTAACGCGCTTGCTCAATCACTTAACATCCCAGCCGTTAAAGTTTTATATCTCGCAGGGATCAAAGATTCACTTAAACTAGCTTCCGACATGGGGCTAACCACTTTAACAGACCCTGATCGCTACGGACTAACCTTGGTTCTTGGCGGTGGTGAAGTTCGTCTACTGGATATGACATATGCTTATGGAGTCTTCGCTAACGAAGGAATCGTAGCCACACCACGTAGCATCATCAGAGTAGAAGATAGTCGAGGCAATATCATTGACGAGAATAAAGTGGAGACCAAAAGAGTCTTAGATGAAAACGCTACCAGAATGATAAGTGATATCTTGTCAGACAATGTCGCCAGGACCCCGCTTTGGGGAGCAAACTCTCTCGTTAATTTTCCTAACCGTTCCGTCGCTTCAAAAACGGGTAGTACCAACACCTTGCGTGACGCTTGGTTGATGGGGTACGCCCCAAACATCAGTGTTGGTACATGGGTTGGTAATAACGACAACTCACCAATGGGTGGTGGCTTGTCTGGCTTAATTGTCACCCCTATGTGGCGCAAATTCATCGACTACGCCTTAGAAAAATTACCAGAAGAATCATTCACTCAGCCGACCATTAACACGGTTGGAGTTAAACCCATTCTACGTGGAGAATACCTGAATATTTCAACCGATGATCTACTAAACCTTCAAGCAACTCTAAACTCCGGGGAACAAGTAAATGTGGCTGAAATCTATAATAAAAATATCCACAATATTTTACACTTCGTAGATCGAAAAAATCCGACTGGTCCAGCCCCAACAAACCCTCGTAGCGACCAGCAATATGAAAACTGGGAGTATGGGGTACAAGCTTGGAAAAACGAGACCTATGGGCTTCCTGGCGACTCTGAGGAACCCTCTGTGGCCGTAGACGAGTCACGTGAATTAGAGTAAGTGTTTAGGACAATTCTTTTTACCTAGCCGTTTTTCAAGTTCCGACATAATTAGGGCGTGTTTTAGTTTTATTTCTTGCTTAATTAGACTAGGTGCTTTAATAGACACCGTCCGTGACGCTACGGTATAAGTTATTTGCTCTTCCTTTAACTTTAAACCAATCAGCTCCCCGACTACCCGCAACACTTCAAGTTCAACGGTTTTTTGAGGTGCGACTAAGGTCTTTTTATACTTAGCGAATAAGTCTCGAAGTGGAACAATCTCTCCTCGACGCTTTTCCATACCCTAGCGGTTCATTGGCATCACTAAATAACGTAGACTCTTTTCACCAACCCCAGAAATGACTAATGTTCGGCCGATTCCAGCGAACTGTAAGATCAGACTTTCGTCTACGATATGAGGTAAAGCATCCATTACGTACTGTTGATTAAAATTCAGAGATAACTCCTCACCCTCAACTTGGGCATTAATAGAATCAGTGACATGTCCGATATCATTATTCTGTGAAGATAAGGTTAGGCTTTTTTCGGAGACCGCGATCGACACTTGTTGAAATTTATTTAAAAAGACTGAAGTTTTCTTTAAGGCTTTCATAAGGTCGTTTTTTAATACCACCACTTTGGTGACATACTCTTTAGGGATAATTTGCTCATAATCAGGAAAAGAAACAGTTACCAGTCTAGAGATAATATAAACCCCTTCACTAACAAATGATAAACCACATTGATTATCAGACACCACCAACTCAGGATCCGTTTGTAGCAAGTCACAGATACGTGAAATCTCGCTAGCATTCTTTTGTGGAATCAAAAGCGTCCTATCTAAAACCACCCCTTTTTGGGGAACAGTTTTTTCCATCAAACGAAACGAGTCCGTAGCCACAAATGTAAGTGACTGCTCTTTTTTTTGTTGGATAAAAATGCTTCCCAACTCTGGCTTAATTGAAGATACGGAAGCAGAGAAATTAGTTGTTTTAATCCCTAAAGAAAATAAACTTCTATTTACTACCACTTTTTCTCCCTTAAGACGATTGATACTTGGGAACTCTTCATGAGAAATAGACTTAATTGATGTGTTGGTCTTTCTTGACTCTATCAACAACACTCCATCCTCCACCCTAAGAGTAAGTTCATTATCTGTCTCATAAGCTATGCTTTGAAGTAAGGTGTTAGCTGGTACCGCCAGTATTCCGTCCTCATTTACTCTACACATCACCTCCACCTCAATTGATAACTCTAGATTAGTTGCCTTCATCACTACTTTATCTTTTACAGCTTCTAAAAGCACACACTGTAGTACTGGGAGAGTAACGTGTTTGGTGCTGATGCGAGTGATTAACTCCAGGGCTTGTTGTAGTTGTGGACGAGGGATGATTATTTCCATATTTTTTCTATTGTACTCCTTATTATTAGGGCTGTGGAAGTGTGCATATGTTAAAAATATGTTGTACTTTGAACCCTTATTCACCCACACCCGGTTGTTGGTAATTGAATAAGTAGTGTCCGGAGCTGTCACTCTGGTGGGTATAAGTATTCAAATCTGTAACAGGCTGTGGATACTGCGTTCTGAGCTCACTCATTATACGCACCTAACTAGATTCTTACCAACAAGTTTTATAAGCCTTATACACAAGTTTTTTGGTTAGTTATTCCTAATAATGAAAAGGGCCCCGACGGGGCCCTTTTCATTATTTTAGCAGTAGTCTAATTTGAGAAATTTCTTCTTCCAACTCACTGTTCCCTTTTAACTCGTTTTTAATCTTTTCACAGGAATGGATAACGGTAGTATGGTCGCGTCCCCCTAACTTTTTACCGATAGCAGGATAAGACACTTGGAAATCTTCACGGAGTAGGTACATGATAATCTGTCTTGGTCGAACTATTTCTTTCCGGCGAGTTTTTTCGTAGATGCTAGATTGTTCAATGTCAAAGTAACGAGCTACTTTATCGACTACATCTGATACCGCTAGGGTTTTGCGAGGACGAGAGCTGTTTTTAATGATTACTTTAACCTCATCAAGGGTTAAAGTTCGACCTAGGAGTTGGGATTGACACATGATGGTGTTGAGAGCTCCTTCTAGTTCGCGGATGTTACCTTCGATAGTATAGGCCAAATGACTAACCACCTCATCAGCTAGAGTGATACTATTTTGGGCTGCTTTAGCTCGCAAAATAGCAGCTCTTGATTCTAGGTCTGGAGCAGGAATGTCGACAATCATACCTTGCGCAAATCTAGAGCGGAGCCGGTCTTCCATACCAGATAGTAGGGCGGGGTGAATATCACTCGAGAAGACTATTTGTTTGTTGGTGTCGTGTAGGGCGTTGAAGAGGTGAAAAAGTTCTTCTTGGGTTTTTTCCTTCGTCGCCAAGAATTGCACATCGTCCATAATCAAAACATCGTATTGGCGGTACTTGTCTTTAAAGCTGTTAGCTGTACCGCTCTGAAGAGAGTTGAAGTAGTCAACAGCGAAACGTTCACTGGTAACATAAAAAACTTTTTTACCAGTTTTTTTGACCTGATTACCGACAGCTTGGATGAGGTGGGTTTTACCATGACCGGTTTTTCCATAAATAAAGAGTGGATTATAAGCGATACCGGGCTTATCACTGACTGTTTTTGCCGCCGCGTGAGCTAAGGCGTTATATGGACCAATAACAAAGTTTTCAAAAGAGTATTTAGGGTTTAAATTATCACTTTTGTTGATGTAGTACTCCTCAAGTGGTAAGGCCGCATTGATAGTTTGAGTCTTACTTCCTTCCCCACGACGGTCACTTCTTTGGACTACTTCGTATTCGATGCTTCTTATGTAAGGAGACAACTCCCTTAGGGTTTTTAGGATCATTGATTGAAACTTATCTTGAAGCCAGTCTTTAACAAAAACACTTGGTACTGCCAAGGTGGCAGTACCATCTTCTAACGACAGGATGTAGGTGTCTCTAAACCAAGTTTTGAAGTTGGCTGGAGTAATAGCCAGCTCAATTTTCACTAATGCGTCATCCCATAACTTTTTTATATCAATGTGTTCGGTTCTAACGATACTCTGAGGTGACGATTGGTGTGAAATTGGATTCATAAGTACAGAAATATTTGATGACGGTACTCTGCATTATACCCGCAATATTTAGACTGTAAAATATTTCCATAAAACTTTATAAAAATACCCCTCTCTTCGGAAACCGAAAATGCAACTGTGCATAAACTGTGTATAAACCAGACACCGCACCGACTATGTCAAAGTGTTGAATTATTCATACATTCATGTATAGTGTGTCGGTATTTTAGATACTATAAATCAATATGAGTAAAAGAACCTATCAACCAAGTAAACAAAAGCGGGCTACAACTCACGGCTTTTTAGTTAGAAGTGAAACGACGGCTGGAGCTAAGGTTTTGCTGGCTAGACGACGTAAGGGTAGAGCTCAGCTTACCGTAAAAAAAGCTCGATAAGAGCTTTTTTTGTTTGTATACTGACATTCTATGTTGGCAAAGAATGAGCGTTTAAATCGAGCAGATTTTTCTAAGTATTTTGCTGTTGGCCGACGAATTCATGGTCAGTACTTAACTATCATTAACTCCCCCAACCCGGTATTTAAAGGGTCGGTAGTGGTTGGTAAAAAAGTGGCCAAGAAGGCCCATGACCGAAATCGAATCAAGCGCCGTCTTTATAGTATTTTGCGAGAGTTAAAAGAGACGACTAAAGCTACTGGAATCTTTATTCTTATTACTAAGCCAGCGATTAAGACTTTAAGTAAAAAAGATTTCCAACTTCTCTTAAATGATGAAATTGCGCTAACTCTAAATAGAAAGTAGAATAGCCGGTATGTTTACTTATATCTGGCACACTTTTTTCTTTGACCCAGTCTACAATGCACTGGTGTTTTTTATTGATGTTATACCTGGTGGTGATATGGGTTTGGCCATCATCGCTACAGTTGTAGTGGTCAAATTTATTCTCCTCCCTCTTTCTATTAAAGCTGCCAAGACACAAAAGATAATGAAAGAGATTGAGCCAAAACTTAAGGAGATAAAGGAAAAATACAAAGACAAACGAGAAGAACAAGCCAAAGCGATGATGGCTGTCTATAGTGATGCGGGGATGAATCCGCTGGCTAGTGTTTTTTTAATGTTTCTCCAGATACCCATCATTATCGCTCTATATCTGGCAGTGAGTAATGGTGGAGGAGTGCCACTTCCTGACATAAATACCGATCTACTTTATAGTTTTGTCGCCACTCCAGTAGCCGTTTCAATGAACTTTCTTGGGCACATTGATATTGCTTCAAAGAGCGTATGGCTAGCTCTTTTGGCTGGCATCACCCAGTTCTTTCAAGTCAAAGTCTCAATGCCTGCCCTGCCCCCGCGCGATCCTAAGGCCGAACCTGATCTCAAGGCTGACTTTATGCACAATATGCAATTACAAATGCGCTACGTTATGCCAGTCTTGATTTTCTTCGCAGCCTACTTTATCTCCGCCGCCATTGCTCTTTACTTCTTTGTTAGTAACTTAGTCGGTATCGCTCAAGAGTTCTACATCCGCAAGCACCGCTAGTTCCTTGCCCCTTTTTGTTCATACGATAACTCTTAAACGAGATTTGGCTGGTGTTTTTTATCGCCACCAAGTATTTTTTTACTAGTCCGTCCAGAATGCCCGCGTAAGCTATCGGCGTGGAGTGCGACAGTCTGGGAGACTGTCGCACGGACAATAGAAAAGTAACGGCGGAGCGTGAAACCTGACATTTAGTCAGGTTTCACCTTTAGCTAGAATAAACACCCTTGAAACTCTCTCTGGAGAGGGTTTCAACTACCCGCGTAATGCCCATTGGCATGCCTAGGGGATAGCGAGGCAGATTTTTTACTTAAGGTTTATAGCAAATAAACTTAATGATATTACCATCAGGTTCAGTGTGCCCCTTTCCTCCTTGACTTGAACACCTGGTGGTAAGGGTCGAACATTGTGTCATTCGCACATTAGCACTACCTGGGGTAGTGCATGAGGCTGTAAATACCTCAGTGCCATAGCTACAGGTGACAACACTACCGTCGTGGCTCGTTTTTGGTGTGCCTTTATTTACGTCACTACATTGTTTAGTGGCTTCACTACAATTGAAGCTAGCCCTAGCTACCCCAACAGGTTTGGTGCAAGGAATTACATCGGGTTTTCGGTAACCCTGGGAGCTTGCGCCCGTAGGCGACCCGCCACTCGTTCCCTTGTTTTCAGGACTGCCACTAGGAGATCCACCCTCAGTAGCATTGGGTTTGTTGGTATTATCGAGGGTAGTTGTGATTAGCTCGGTTCTAAGTAAATTAGGATTGATGGTATTTAAGATTAAGTAGGCTGAAACTACTATAATCAAACCAAATAAAGAATTCTGGATATCTTTGATGGCGTCAGTCTTACTAGTCACAACTTCAGACAGCATGTACTTCATGCCAGCAATGATTATCTTCAGCACTGCCACTAAAGCGCCGACACTGATGGCTAGAGCGTAGAGGGCGTTAATATAAGTATCGAAACTAAGTGATGTGCCCTTAATACCTGGTATACCAACTAAGTAAATATTAGGGTTTGGATCATCAATAAAAGCTAAAGCCGAAACCGGAAGTAGTAATATAATTAATAATAATAAGTTTTTATAGTTCATACATCCAGAGAGCGTTATCGTTTTTGTTTACAAAATATAGGGCAGATTCACTCTCGCCAAGATTAAGGCCCATGATGTCAATTTCTCGGCCACTTTCGGTATAAGTATTGACTAGTTCACTGAAAGAATAGTCCTCGGTACTGATTTGCCACAAACTATCTTTGAAGGATAAAGTGCCTCGGTACCAATCATCTGGGAACTCTAGTGGGAGATCACGAATTTCCCCTGCGCACCAGCTGTATGAGCTGTTGGTGTGGCTCATGGTGCATTTCTCGGGCAAAAGTAGAATCGGTGAAGATATCTCCGTTCCTGAGGACTTATCGTACACGAAACTCAATGGTTTGTAATCGACTAACTTGCTGTAAAAAACGTGACTATTGGTGTTAAAACCAGTAAACCCAAATCCACTTACTGGAAGACGCTTCATCTTCCCTTTAGTAAAACTATAAAGATATCCTTCTAGTAGTGAAGCAGGTTTGGGAAAGGCAAAATGAGTCGCTTCGGTTGTACTGCCCCAAGCGATGTTGGCTTCAAAGAAAGGAACGGTAAAAAGATTTTTCATGACGCCACTTTTTAGATTATAGGCCTTTGCGACTAAGCCGGAAGTTTCCCTTACGGTATAAAGGAGGTCGGTTTGGTTGATTGTGAAATCGTAAACAGAAGCGTCAATGGTGTTTAAGGAGAGGTTGCCTTCTGTTTTATTTATAGTGCCGATGATGATCTCTCCAGACCGTACGTTATTGTTAGCCTTAAGGGCGACGTACTTACCATTACCACTGAAACTAGCCTTGGCCGCTTCTGGAATAGTGGTGTTCGAGATCCTTACCTCTTCCCCGCTACTGAGATTTATAGAGTAGATGTGTCCCGTACCCGCTTCGGCGTAGTAGATGGCCAGAGAACCATCGTTATTGGTGATTTCAGTAAATCCGATAACAGGCCTCGTTGTAAGTTGTAGGAGTTTTGGTCTTTCGAGGTTTACTACCGGTTCCTCGTTTACCACAACCGGTTCTTCATTAAGGTTTGAGGGAATGACCTCGCCATTTTCTCCAAGGTTGGCAAAGACTCCTTCAGGATTTTCTGGTGAAGTAAAAAACATCAAGTATCCCAAAATAGCCAAAAGCCCAATGAGGATGAGTGACGCAATGATGATTATGGTTTTTTGGTTCATAGTCTAAAAGTAAGTCAAGATACTACCCGACGACCCCTGGAGGATCTGCCGTAAGTTCCTTACGTGAAAGTCGATCTTCGCTTGACCACTTTCACCAGTCGGGGCGATAGTGATCTCGTAGGGGTTAGCTCCAGTATTTACAGCGTTTTGGTTGTCGATTTTCCACTCTATCAAATCAGGATTGTTATAAGTTCTTAGGTCAAGGTTGTATGGTTCAGCTAGAAGTGAGGCACTACTACCGATTAAAGTGAAAGAGCCAACCAATCCTTTAGTGACTAATCCATAAAGCGGGCTCATTTCATAAAAGACCAGACTTGGCTCTATACTAGGGACATCGACAATGCGCTTAGCAACTATCGTACCATCAAGCCTAGTTACCTCCACGCTTAAGGTAGAAGAATAACCTCTTGGCACAGTGAAGGTGTAGGTGTTTTTACCCCTGACACCTCCCCCATCAGTCGCTTTGCTATTTAAGCGCCAGGTGTATACCAGGTTACTTATACCACTAGCTTCCCCATCCACTAAGGCGACAGCATTAACCAAGCTGTCGTAACTCGGTAAGGCTCTACCCTGATAGAAAGCGGGAGTCCTGGTCTGTGGTTCTAGGATAATATCTAGGTATACAGGCCTGACCTCGGTACTGGCGGTGATTGATTGGCCACTGGGTAGATCCAATACTAGTTCGATGGTGGTTTTTGCACCCACACCTTTGGCTTTCTGATTGATCTTTCTTTGGTTTTGATATTCAGGGGCTAATTTACCATCAATAAACCAACGTATCTTGGCCCCAGTAGCCGATAGAGAGTAATCATTAACCGTAGCCGTGAACTCTTCACCTGGATCAGGGAAGGCAGGGTCTAGGTTTATTGTTAGCCCACTGCCACCGGTAGCTCCACCAAATTGAGCCAAACCGACTTGGAGTGGGAAAATAAGTAAAAGAAAAATAAACAACAAATAAGGCATAGTGATATCTACTATAGTAGCAAAATAAATACGCCAAAAACTCTACTATTCACTTACCCAAAGTGTGAATTAGCGTGGATTAAGCCAAACCGAAGCCATCCAAAATAGGATAAACGGAAACAAATTTGCGAATGGTACACAATACCCGATCAAAGTTAGTAATAACATGCCTTGTTTTTGTCCCGCACCTTCACCGGTAAGTGGATGTAGACGGCCGACTATGGAATATTGAAAATATAATATAAAAACACACGTGAGACCTATTCCTAGACACATCATAATGGATGTCATAAGAAAGCTTTCTGCGATTTTAACAAAATCTGCACCAACTAAGCTAGTCAGAAAGTTTAGTGTTTTAACTACTACTCCGATAGCTTGGGAAATTATTCCAGCGTCATCGCTTGTGTCCATTGAGCCAACTACACCCATAGCAACTATCCCCATTGTAGCGAACATCAACTGGGCTATGTAGAGTGGTATTAGATAAGATAAAGCAGAGATGTTTATGGTGGTAGCTCTCGCTGTATAGACTAATTTACGATTTATAGGTAACTTATTGGTAAGACTGCGCCTACTGATATTGTTACGAACCCTATTTCTGATTATGGGTGTTTGTCTTACTTTTTCTTCTTCAACTTTTTCCTTAGCATAACTTGCCCCTTTATCAGATTTATCTTTTACCCACTTTTTAGCGTTGGTAATGTTTTGCGATAAGAGGTTATCACTATAGGCGTCTTTTCGATAGTTGCTGTCTACAGTGTCGTTTAGTGTAGGAACATAAGCATGACCCCGTTGATACTTTGGTCCTCTCTGTCCACCACTTAAGGCAGGGTTGGTTTTTCTTGTATCATCCATACTGATACCCACAGTATACTACGAACGAGAGGCCTGGTATTCCTCTCGTGAACGTTGAATCTGTAGAAGTTGGGAAGGATCTGAAGTGATTATCTGGTCCTCGGTATATGAAGCTATGACCTTGATAGCGACATGCTTCAGACCAACGAAGAAGATCCCCTCACCTACTCCAGACTCTAGGAGTAGGAACTTTTCCTGATCGGTTAAGCTGAAAGTTTTTTGAATATTATCAATCGCAGTTGGTGATTGTTTCATCAAAAATTGAATCGACGAGTTAGTAATCATGGGTACACCGTAAGGTGAGCGTAGGAAGTCATCCACATCTTGGGTGATGGTGGCTATACCGAGGTAGTATTTTCGTCCACGCTTGGCCATACTAAAAAGGAAAGAAGCTGTGTCTTCAGACTTCATCATCCACCAAGCCTCGTCTATCACTAGGAGCCTCTTCACCAGACGACGTCTAACTGAGCTCCAGATGAAGTTGGTGATGATGTACATCGCTATGGTCTTCAGTTCATCTTCCATGTCACGGAGCGAGAAGACTACAAACTTTTGGTTGACATCGACGTTGGTTGGTTGGTTCATGAAACCAGACCAGGTACCAGCCGTGTATTTTTGGAGACGAGTAATCAGTGAATTGCTACCGTCCATACCAGCTAGAACCATTTCAAAGTCAGACAATATTGGAGGTTCTTGGTTGGCAAAATCAGTATCACCCCCGATATCCTTTAGGGCGTAGGTCTCCTGGAGGGCGATGTCTAGGATCGTCTCTTCCTCTGGTGATAATCCACCAAGCATTAGACGGAACAATCCGATCAGTTCGATGATGTGGGTGCGGAGGATGTCAGCCGGGTTCTCATCTGCTTGTGGAGCCGGAAGATCAAAAGGGTTGATGTGGTGATCTGAAGAAAGAGAAATGTGGAAGAAACGACCACCAGTAGCTTCGGCTAGGTATTCATATTCTCGTTCTGGATCTATCACTATCACTTCAGTACCAAACATGAGTGAGCGTAGGATTTCTAGCTTCAAGGCGTAGGATTTTCCTGCGCCGGAGGTGGCGAAAGTAACCGAGTTGTAGTTGGTTAGAGAATAACGGTCAAATAATACCAGGGAAGAATTGTGACGATTGATACCATAGAGGATACCCGAGTCAGAGGTGAGATCAAAGGAAGCGAAAGGAAAAAAACTTGAAAGGGGCGAAGAGTTGAACTTGCTGTGTACTAGGAGTTCGTCTACGGCCGTTGGGATGACGCTACGCATTCCCTCTGCTTGCTGAAAGAGGGCGGGTTTTAAGTAGACAAGTTTCGCATCCAAGATACCCTTGAGAGTATTTTCGGCTTTATTTAGTTCTGCCTCGTCTTGTCCGTAGATGGTGATATAGAGGCCAACATTAAAGAGCTTCTCTTCGGCCTGCTGAAGTTTGTCACGCAGGTCTTCCAGGTTATTGAAAGCAGCTTCTAGTTGTGGGTCACGTACTTCCCCTCTTTCCGCTTTGATGTTGATTTGACTCTGGACTTCGGCCACTTTCTTTTGAAATTTTTTCAGAGTATCAGCGGTGTCGATGGGGTGGATATATATAGCTATATCGAGTTCACGATCTAGGTTTAGCACCGGCTCAAGCCAACCCTCAGTCAAGTAGCGAGGATAAGCTACCACATACAAGACTCGGGCACTGAGACCACTTAGATTTATGCTACGTGGAGTGATGTTGACAGCAGCGGGAGCGATGACGTCTGTCAGAGTCATGAGCTCATCCTTGAAGCTGTTACCGCTACTACCGGTTTTTGGTTGTAAGAAATCAAATAATCCCATATAAATTATGCGTTTAGTTTAGGCGCTACACCGGTCGGATCGGTCGGATTATACGTGTGATAAAACAATTCTACCAGATCATCGGTCTTTAACTGTACTGTACGAACACCGATACCGGAGAGACTTTCGGACACTAGATTTATCCTGTGTTCTAGCTGAATTTTATTCTCTTCAAAAGCTTGATCAACCGAATCAATTGTCTGGTTCCTATTACTAGAAAAAAGTGAAGTGAATCCTCTAGTTATATTTACTCCGGTCGGGGTGTATGGGATTACCACAAAAAAGTTCTTGCTCATCACCGAAACTTCTTCAGTAAAAGAGCGAATGAAACCCATATACTCACTGAGCTGGATACGCATTAGATCATTCTCTTGGGTTTTTTCTCTAGTCTTTAATAGTGCCAAGTAGGGTTCGATATTTAATCTGCGTGATTGGGCAAAAATCTGCAACGAGAAGTCTAAAGTATTTAAAAAGGTTTGAAATTGTTGCAGAATAGCTTCTTGTTCATCGGTAGATTTAAGAGCGAAGTTAATTGATGAGGCCAGTAAGATACTACACATACCGCCATTTTTTAAGATGACCACATCATTGCGAATGTCATTTATCGTGACAAAGTCTTGACTAGCTGCGGATGATTTTGACATAGTTAATTTTTTTGTAGGGCTTCTAATTCTAATCTTCTAGCCATCGAAATAGGTTGTGTAGCTACCGGGCCCTCTTCTTTTTTAGGTTCAGCTTTAATCACGTTTGGGGTAAAAGCATCTTTATATATCCCCACTTCCTTACGCTTCCATAAGTACAGTTTGGTCTTACTTATGTAATTAATCATTGCCTCAAGAAAGAAAGAGAAAGGACGATTATTGACCGGATAAAATGCTAAAGCACCAGCCAGAAGCGACAGAGGCAAGCCGATCAAAATGAAGACAATGAGGTTAGCGGTAAAAAAAAGAACTGCACCCATCCCTAGCCCACCCCCGATATAGAGAAACTGTCTCCAGGTCAATGGACCAAAGATTTTATCTTCGATTTCTATAAACTGTGGTACTTCAAAACGCATAGAGTTATTATACACGCTCTCTTCAGTTTAATTCCTACCTATATGCGGTTTATATCCACAACTAAGACCCAGAGCTTAACCAGTTTCCCAACGAGGATGATCGTTTTGTTTTTGAGTTTGATCAAGCTGAGGCTTCTCAGTCTGATTTACTGGACGGTACCCCTCTTCGAGTATCGCTGATTGGGTACTGGTGTACATTGGTACAGGACTCTCTTCTTGTAGTTTTGGTGCTACTACAGGTAGTGGCTCTGGTGCCACTTCTTCTGTATCTGCGAAACTAAAAGATGTCTCTTTTGGTTTTGCAGTTTGTGTAGGTATGGCGTTTAAAGAGGCTTCAGTTTCGGCGATTTCTTTTGCAAAGCCAATTACGTTGGTTTCGTTTATGTTTTCCTCACCGGGGCTGGTTGGGTGTTTCCAATTCGGGTCATTAAGTGGAGCCAAAAATCTCCTAACGTCATTTGCTACCATTTCAGACATGTGGTTTCCTAGACCCACTTCTTCCCTTAAGGCGGTAACTATCTGATTGTCTTGATAAAAACCAAGTACAATATCACCGACGATTGTAGCAAACATTTTGTATACTGAATATTCAGTCAAATCGTATTTTTGCGCAATCTTACTCAATGACGCACCGGCGTCATTATGAGAATAAAGATATATTTGAGCTTTATTTGCGTTGGCGAAAGCCTGATCTCTTTGTGTGTCTGTAGGCATAAAATATTTTACCACTTACTGGCTATATTTGGTTTCTTTAACCAACTATCCATATCAAGGAGCTTTGGAGTAGGACTAGACAGAACGGCCAAAGCAATATTACCCGCTAAAATAGCTCTGTCGCTTGGGCCGAGAGTATTGTTTTTGAGAATTTCTTCAAGAACAGCTGAGTCTAAGTAATCAGGCGCTAGTGCACTTAATAATACATCCTTACCCATGTTGGCTACGTCAGCAGGTTTTCTGTTTTCCATCAGGAGTTTGATATCGGCAGGAGGGCCACCAGGAGTGACTGGCAGACCATTGGCGGCAGCTTTATGCCAGTTTGTGCGAGTGCTATTAAAATTATCTCTCTGGGCGGGAGCGAATTTTTTACTTTTCATTAAGTTATCCATTTGGGATTTAGAGAACATGTGGACATTTTCTTTTATCCACTGGGCTCCCATGATTTCTATCTGATCATCAGTAAGTTTAGTAATTTCTTTGGTGAAATTTGATCCAGAGGCTGTTAGGGCAGCTTTTATTGTATTTTGACGATTTTTTACCAGATTGTCCTTTGTTGATTGACTTACCTTATCGCTCTTAATCAAATTTTCAATTTGGGTAGAGCTCATGAGGGATTCAATTTCAAGAAGTTGCTGTTCCGTCATTTCTTCCATCATGGCAGTCGTTAACCCATTAACAGCTGTATGCATTTTTGATTCGATATCCTCTAGTCTATCCAATTCAGTTATTTCTGTTGCGGAAAGGGCCGATCCTCCCGTTCGTTTTGCTCGAAGTGTAGCTAGGTCAGATACATTTTTCTTGTCTGTTCCGGCATCAATTGCGTCTTGTGCTC
>JACCDV011077061.1_pt1 | contig 16461 bp, 8 predicted proteins | sample 7446131 | NCBI WGS metagenome assembly JACCDV01 (sample SAMN15323448, study PRJNA562643) | freshwater metagenome | isolation source: river surface water | place: USA:Blue River Watershed | collected 2017-08-17 | reverse complement strand
CTAGATGGATATTCAAGTGATCAAGAGAAAATATTGTATTTTCTTGGAAATATTTTTTGTATTCAGGTTCATAGTTAATTGCTTATGGATATTAGAAGTCTTAATTGTAGTGGGTGAGCGCTAATTTAGAAGCTTTGGCCTTTTTTCCACTAAATAAAAATAGAAATACACTTGGATGGCTTCGTAGACAGTCGAATGCAAAAATTAAGAAGCCTTTGATTGATCTTTATCATTAAAAGTCGCCTAATGAATCATAAGGTTGCAATTTTTCGCTGCCTACTGGAACTCTTTTGCTGGTCTTGTATCTCCTGAATATCCTATCTTATATTAACTGCTCTAAATAATAATTCCATATGATTGTGGGCAGTGAATAACTTTAATAGGCTTGAAAACTTTGAATCCATAATTCTGAAGGCAATATTGAAATCTCTATAAAATTTATAGCTGATAAGGTAATTGCTGTAGTACCATCTATTTTGTTTTAGCGCTTTGCTCAATATCAGCTAGAATATTTAACTAATTTCTACAAAATTTCTAGTCACTTTCAATATTTTTCTTGCTATTAAAAAACCCCTTTTTAGGTGCATTTTTATTGATCATTATTTATATTTCCTTTTTGATGGATTCAACATTTGAATTTTCTAATATTTGAGTAAATAGAACTGAGCATCCAACATTCAAATCCTCTATTGTTTTATTGTACTATTCATACCAGTTATAAACATTAAAAGGAATGATCAAGAATATTTTTTAATTTTTCTTATGTTTCTTAAGAAGTTTATTTCTTTATGAAATGAAATTAAGAATTCCTAAGTTATGATCTGAGTGAATATGTGTAATAAAGATTACTCTTACCTTTAAAATTTAACTTTATATGTCATGAGGATTGAGGTGATCTGTTAACTGTTAAAATGTACCTTATCCGCAATCTAGAATAATGTTAATTTATTTATGAAGGGAGACGAATATTCCAAGTGTATTTTTGGAAGGAGTTGGCATGCTTGATGCAGTTCCTAAAAATGCTATTCTTGGATGGAATTTATTATCAAATGCAGGATTACATTTTAACTGTAGTTGTTCTACTAGATTTTTCTCATTTGTTAATATTTGCCTTAAAAAATCATTTTTATTTAGACTTTTATTAGCTTATGATCTTTTTTCATATCTATCTTAGGATGAGTCATTCAGAATTAAATTATATATCCTTTTATAGACGAAATGATTCAATAATGGAAAGACAGAAGTAATTAATCCTGCTTTATTCCAACCTGATAAGTATATCTTTTAATAGGCGCAGATATTATGAAAAACATGAGGAAATGTGAGACTCCATATCTTTAATTATGTATGGTTAAGATTTTATTCACCATCTTCCCAATAATGCTAGGAATGAAGGTCTTTATTAAACCAAAGATGTTTCACATCATTATCGAACTTACTCATTAAGGATTTGAACTAGGATGTTTAGATAAGCGATAGCTCTTAAATTATATGAATGATTACACCAGTTTCATTCTTGTTTTACAGATAGTTGTTTAGGACTGGATGTTTAGTGAATTGGATTACTGATTCTAAGGAAGCATAATGGAAAATCAAAATATTTTTTGGTTTGAAATCTTTTTAGAAGAGAAATTATTATCTTCTAAATATCTTCCCATCTTTATTGATAAATCCAGTATTAAAAAATTATTTAATTAGCGCTTGCTTTGTTATAGAAGTTCTACTGATAAATTCCTAAATATTGACTTCTCCTTTTTTCCTAAGGGCAGGTATGCAAATAAACCCAAAATGATTAGTATTTGCATCTCTTATTGACATAGGATAGATATCAAGAAGCTCATAATGGAAATACCTGCAGCTAATATTAATATATTTGGTTGGGGTACTTTGAATGTAATCATAACTCTAGTAATAATCTACTTCCTTCTTATATCGATTCCTTATATATTCATCAATCTTTACGAATAATTTTGGTAACTATGGATTTGTCTTTAGTTCATTGAGGAGACTTATTCGAGATACGCCTAGGCGATTGCGGAAATTTTACCAATTGCAATAAGAGAAGCGAAGAATCTTATAACCCAGTTTAAACCTTAGTTTTTATAAATATTGGTAAAGTTGCTCGTCACCGAAGATGTTAACCTTGTTAACTATTGAAGAATTAGAGTTCTATACTGCACTTCTAAATAGCAAATAGTTGGGTAAGCCACCAAAAGCTTCAATGCTATTCTTGGTGAAGAAGATATATGAACTATTGAAAAGATTTATTTTATGCGCTTTGCGATGCCTAAGCAGTGTGGGTATAATATTGAAAATAAACTGACTCCTATAGATGCTGATAAGGATTGCTGGAACTTTATGAAGCGGACTATTTTCGATAATCTGAACTCTCGTCTTCATTTGATGTATATAGATAGATATTGTAGTTACTATATTATTATTATTAAGATGAGTTTGTAATTGAGGTATGAAGCCTTAGTGTCTGATATGGTACTTCTCCTACAGGAAGCAATCATTAGATTCATTACTGCCAGTAATCTATAATTAAACTAGAACCGACCGATATTGACAAGTTCAAGCATTACTTCAATCGCTGTTATGAAAAAATGGCTTCTCTCGAACAACAATTTCATTAGTTTAAAATGAAGATGACTTCTCAACTCTCTAAATTGAAAGAATTGTGCGTTAATAAAGCAGAGGAGAAGACAAGTATAAAGATAAGCGAGATTCAATCAAGCAAACCCAAGAAAAACGACAATAATAACCCCCATCGCTATGAGTTCTAAAATAGAACAACCTAAAGATCACAACAACTGATGACAATTTAGGAAGTCAGCTAAAATAAACCAAAGAAGAAAAGAGTTGAAACAGCAGGAAGCCAGAGAAAAAGATATACAGCCATGTCCATGTATGGCAGACCTGCAACTGAAAAAAATAATGCACCATAGGATAGAAAGATTCATGAAGCTAGGACGATTGGCTATGAATCGTAAGCACAGAATAGGCTATAATTTGTAAAGACCAATATTCAGTAGGTTTAGAATAAGTAAAAATAGAGTCAACAAGCCAAGAAATAATAGCTATTCTTCAGTCCTTCGCAGGTTGAAAGTAAAAGAAAGAGCTTTTATGACGATCTAGAGAAATCTAAAGAATATTAGCACTTTGCTTTTAACGATATTCGTGTTCAATCTATCTTCAAAAAAAGGACGAGGAGTCAGCAAAAATGGAATAAAATCAGTCGGCTCTTATGATATTTTGACATTATTTATATGAATTTTTCTTATTTTACAAGGCTTCAAAGCAAAGCAAAAACAAATTAATAAGAAATACCTTTGAAAATCAGATATACTAAATATTGCATTCTGTAAGATTTTATTTGCGACATGATGTGTTTGATAAGTTATTATCAACATAATATTATGGCAAGTTTTTTAAAAAAAACTAAGAGAAAAAAATTAATGCCCAATATTTCAAATATCCCACTTTGAAGTCTAAAATAAAGTGGTGCAGAAGGCATTAGTACTTTATAAATTTAGTGTTAGCATAATCAGTAGGAATAATCACATTGAATACCATCACAAGTATTTGGAGTGATAGGGAAGATTCGCATAGGAAACAAATGTTGGTTTCTTCTTGAGTGACTTTTCCAAGAGGTTTGTATATTTTTTCTTAGTACTACAATTTTGACGAATCGATGATTATTGAACAAATGAAAATAGGTCTTTTTTGATGCGGCTTTGGTAATAACTTGCCTCTCGCTATAGCTGCCTTGTTTTGGAGAGCTACCTTTCTTTGATTTACTGGGCTGCTAAGTATGTTCCAAACGACTTCATTTCTTCCATTCTTTACTATAAACAGAATATAAACAAATGAGAGTTTATACAGATTTATATGCAAAAGTAATTCTATTGTATAAAGCCAAAAACATTAAATTCATTTGCGAAAATATAAATGCAAACTATACTTTTCAAGATTCAAATAAATTACTGGTGCACTTAAATATAATCAATAGTTTTTATAAGACCTAAGAATCCTTGCAAGTTATATCCATGTACGAGTACAAGAATGGCCTTCATCTATGGAAACTATTTCAAATGGTGGGAGAGTTCTGCATTCTCAGTCTTCGCATATTCTCACAACGAGTCTTTACAATACCCACGGTACTGAACCTACTGCAGCTTTTACTAGCAAGCTCAATGCGCAATCGATAAAAATGCTATTACGAATCAAAAGTACACAGTTTGACATATAGGCTTATCTTTTAATTAATATCGTTATCCTATTCATCCTGACTTACAATATTATGCAGACTTTGGGAAAATATTCGTTTTCTAGCGATTTTTATTTAGTTTAGAACTTTAATGATTCCTACATGCAGTGGGGATATGCGCTCGAGATACTTTTTAGAATGTTCACTGAAATTATTTCATGGAGAATACATCAGTTTTGCCAATATTAAGAAATGAGAGTTGTGAGAGTCTGAAGAAAGGGAAAAGATGCAAAGTTTGAATAATGATCGTTTTTTATTTATATTTTTTACTGATATAAAGATTCTTCTACGTCAAAGGGTTTTATAAGTCAAATTTATATGAGCTCATAAAACACATCCGAAAAAGAATAATTGACCATCAAATAAGCAGAAGTTAAATCTTTAAAAGAGCAAGAACTTGCTAAATAGCTCCTAAACGAGAACGTATCAGTCTAAACAAAGACAGGTGGTATGATAAGCAACTTTATCACAATTGCGTCGCAAAAAACATATGAAGTTTTCCTGAGTATTATTGGAGATTATCATTACAAATCTAAAAACGAATTCTCTTATAACCAAAAGATAAAGATATTGGGATATTTACAGTCCAGAGTGTTATCTGCTAATGCCATGCTTTAAGATAAGGAAAAAATTAGATTCGCAGATTTTGACCCTTAGTTTTTAAAGACCATCCCTTAAGACTTCGAACAATTAAGAAACAAAATATTAAAAGGTAGAACAAATTTGCAGTCAGCTATATAAAGCCTGTAAAGATTAAAAAATTCCAAAGAGTACTTGAAAGTAAGATATTTAAACGAGCAGGCTTACGAATTCGATAGAATGAAAGCTAACAGCCTAGGCTGGGGTCTTGTCTTTGGCTCGCTGATCAATGCAACCTATTATAGAAGAGGAAACACGATAAGAAAAGCTGCACTATTTGTGTCCTTCGGCTATCTTTTTAGTGCAATTACTCACAGATTCAATATAGACCGTTACTTTGATTCAGTCTATCCAATCTATAGAGAGTAAGCTGTGGAATTCACCAAGGAGGAAAGAGAGCAATTTAAAGACTGGAAGCCATAAGGAAAAGCAATTATATAAGAGTGATTACATTTGACGTATTCAATAAATATATGGCCTTTGTTGCCTTAATTTAACTGTGTAATTAATTGCTATAAATAATTTTTATCTATATATTTTACGATGAGAAAGTAAACTTACGAATAGAGACAAAACCATCATAGTCTATCCAAAAAGAATCCAGTGTTCTCAAGACATTGCGAACCAGAACCAGTTGCAACTTCTTCAGCTGCCAAGAAGATGTCAACTTCCAGTCTCAAGAACTATGTCGATATAGACAGACTGATCGATGATATAAAAATTGTCCCTCAAAAGAGCAATCAAATAAACGAACAAATCAAAATCATACTCAGCTCCTTATAGATCTTGAAGTAGCATTCATCTATTGTGGACTAAGTGAGAACCATCGAACTATTGCTCGACTCTATAACTAAGAAATTAGCATCTGATGCACTGAGTAACACAAGGCTAAAGCTTAATCAATCAGCATACAAAGACACCAATATAAAAAATAGTGACATATCTCCAGTAAAGCAAGTTTAGGACAACTCAAGAATAGTCTACACTAACTTTAGCCTTAAAGAAATCAGTCTGCCCAACCATCAAACCAATATTTAGATGTAGAAGCTTTAGACTCCAATAAAGAGGTTTATCTTTTAGAAAGATTAGAATGATGATGAAATGGAAAAACTCAATAATTAAATACAGTCCTTAGAAAAGATGCTTAAAGCCAAAGGAGGGAGGTCGGAAATTCCATACAACTCAGCCTGTAGTAAATATGAACATTCAAACATTACTTCAACAGTTAAGACCAAACCTACCAAATAAAACTGCATTGCTATCCCCAAGAAGTATTCTCTACTTGAAAAAACTCAATAACTATCTCTCAGCAAAGCCAAACCAATCATTCCTGAAAAAGGAAAACTAATAAGATATTCATAGAACTACTTTCGATGATAATTTATGTACTGTAATTCAAACATAATCTTCAACTCTTCAAAAATATGTATTCTATTTGAATTTGAGCCATATATACAGGGGCTACGATAGTACTTCAAATACAATATTTAATATAATAATGTAAAGAGTAAGAAGAGGCATATTCCGACCATTCTCCAAGTTAACTCGATACCTACACATAATGATGATGGGTTTGTCCATATGCGCATCAATGGCCCTCTTTCTTCTCGATTCAATCATCTACAAACTGATCATATCTTTTATCCTGCTTGCCTACATCAGGTTCATTTTTACTAAGGCAAATGCACTCGAGCAGATCCTACAAATCACAGGTGCTAATAGTACACATTCAATATATATAGTAAAAGCCAGCTATTTGAAGATTCATCAGTGGAGTGAGGGATAATCAACATCAGTAGAAAAGAAGTAAGACGATAATTTGAAGAGTAGTTCGAGACAGTAAAAGAGTCTCGATAATTCTAGGAGCTTATAAAGATCTTTTGTTGAGTAAGATAGCCTCTCCAAATCATTCTCAAGGGTCGATAACAGCTTATCAAAATCAAGGAGTCTTTTGAATTAAAGCAGCCTATCTAACTCAAGGTTTTCTTCATAGGTGTCGGCTAGTGGAAAAGATTTGATGAATTTAAGCTTTATGAATGAAAGCTCAATCAGTATGAAAAGATCGACGATTAGCAACTAGAATAATATATAAATATTCGATCGCAAGTATCTGGCCAGAAAGAATATGGGAGGCCGATAGGACGAAAACGACAACACCTTTGAGAAATAGCTTAGGGAGATAAACAAAACAGTCAAACACGCACATAGTAAATACAAAACAATCCTCAACTATATCAACAAAGTTATCAACCCTATCATAAACTAGCATAAAACCAATACTCAAAGGATCAAAGAGTTCGCCATACAATACCTTTAAATTATTATCGATGAGCAGTTTACTAACAATCAATAGAAATTTATCTATTCGAACAAACCATAAAAGATAACAAGGATATCAACGAACAATCTAATCGAAAGATTTGTATATGCCTACTCCAGGATGATTCCTCTTTAACACGTCCATTTCACGAAAAAATAGAATAAAAGTTGGAGTGAACTAACAAGAAAATTCAACTAACTTATGGACAGGCGTATTTAATTCGCCGAAAATATAGGAATAAATACGAATTCTTTGGCAAGTGGACTGAAAAAAGACTGTCATCCGTTCATCCAACAGTATAATAGCTATATAACGATGATTGAAAACTATATTAACGTAGATATTCTCAATAAGAGGGATCTACAGTTGTAGATATAAGATCAAAAAGAGGAGTATTTGGCCAATCAATTCAAAAGCAGAATATATATCCTTTATCTTTTCGTCAAGTCGTTGAATAAATTACTTAATGGTGCAGTAAAGATAGAACTTAAAGATTTCTTGGGATTCAAAAAGGCAGTAACTGGGGATATCGACTTCGAGATATCACCTAAACATTCTTTTGATGCATATATTCCATACTTCACCCTCCATGCTTACGAAAAGAAGGCTAAGGTTAAATAATACGTCTGCGAATATGGTTCATCAAACTATCTATCAATCATATATTTACTAATGTTTTATCTCAGCAAGAAAACACAGGCAATAAGGTATAGAGATTAGGTAACTACAATGATCACTTAAATCTTATGATGCATTAAGAATATTATATAAATCACAAAGTTTATCATTTCTTTTTACTTAGTAATCCCATAAGCTATAGTTATCTTTTCTTCAAGAACTCAAGCCTGTCCTTAAGATTCTTATTCATCACCTTTATCTATTTGTCTTGGTAAGTTTAGTTGTTAAGACTTGAATGAGGACTTCCGTTAGATTTCAAATCGAAGATTTCGTCTTAAATTTGTGAAATTTTGTTTCTGATCATCTTGTTCTCAGCCATAAGATTACAGTTTACGTACTCTTGATTTATATTTTTCTTATTTGATGTTGAATTTTTAATAAAGAGTTGCTCTAAATTCTAAAGTTTAATTTGAAGAGCATTATTATCGTTGCTAACAATCATATAATTCTTCTCAGATACCTCTCGAGCATTTCTTAATTATTGATTTTAATGCTGTAGACGTGCCATTTAGAACTCATACTATTGCACTATTTTATTAAGGGATACCTATATCTCAACTCTATCGTGATTTTGCTCAACAACTGATTTCTATAACTGCAATTTAGAAAGGCTTAATGGCTTACCTGATGCCTATTTTGTGCCCTTGTTCAAAGGGGGAAGTTATTTCTTTTTTGATTACATCTTAGGAATGTTGACCTTTCCTTTTGTTATCTTCTATATTTGCTATCTTAAATATTGATTCTAAAGCCTTAATAGGTCTCTTTCCCTGGAAAGACCGTAGATAATTTGATCTTTTTCTTACATTTGAATGACAGGCTTGTTTTTAATATTCATGGTTCTCGTCGCATAGTTCAATGTGCTTATAGTCTCATCTGTATACACTGAAGATGGACTTGCGCAAGCGACCATTAAAGCTTTGGATGTTCCTCTAAGTCTTATAAAACATACCCCAAGGAATCCATAAGAAGCATAGTGAGCTTGGAGTCTCTATAAGGAATGTATGGAGCTTTATTCTTTTTGTCAGAAAGGGCTTTAATAACTTTGCCCAAGGTAAACAATGACTTATTGATATTAGCAGTTTCCTTGGCCATCTATCCTTGAGATTTAGACTACTTCAACCTTTAACTTCCAGCCAAATCAACAAAGGATATCTTCCCGTACCTCTTGACACTCCTACCATCCCCACTTGATTCTCCAACCACATAAACTGTCATAAGCGAATGGCTTCTTGATGAATCTTTGTTCAATTCATGACTGCCTGATTTCCTATTCTTTATTCCTTCGTTTAGTACAGCAATCAAATCATCAATACTTGTGCAATCAACAATAACCAGATCCTAAACAAAGAATCCATTTGCTGGGTTCCACCTACAGTGAAGCACCCCTGAGTTTGGATTAAGTAAGTCACGAATTTGTTCATTGTATATCTAAGTAAACGATGCCTTGATAGAATACTTCTCAGCTCCTTTCTGAGAGTATTTCCTAAATAAAGAAGACAGGTACCATAGATTTTTAATAGCTCGTGGAATAATGCCATCGCTTTAGTCAGATTTGAAAACTTCTTGATTGAATTTTTCCTATACACCAGCCATAGTGTAAGTCTTCCCACTACCTGTTTGGCCATAAGCAAAGATGGTAACTGAATAGCCAGATAGAGCTGACTACAGGAACTAATCAATATTTAACTTTTGATAGAGCTAGGCTTGATGTGTCTTTTACCCAACTACATAGTTAAATCTGAAATTTCTCAAAACTTGCCCATTTCTACCTTAGATACGAATAAATACTTTTGAAGAAGCTGACATGTATTACCGTCCGATACTCTTAAGATGTTGGTGTCACCTCTCGAAAGTTACAGATTATTCATTGGGCGCAGTCTTAAAGCAACTTTAACACTTTCTCCTGAAGAAGGTTGTTATTAAGTTTGAAAAGAGAACTCCGATTAAGGTGCCTCAAGAGGCTCAACCTTTTAAATTTGATTGACTTTCGGTGGCATTGTTATAAAGAAATTATAAAAGCAGTTTTAAATAAACAAAAATGATATCATTTCCACTTATTACAAAATTACTATACATTCTTAGTCATAGTATTCAGATAGGAGTTAGCTATTGGAGGACTGCTTTAGGCTGGCAACGGTTGCTTACTATCTTACTTTGAAGTTGCAATAAGTAATATTTTCTTTAGGTACTCATTTTCTTTGAGAATTATGATGCTTTATTGTACACTTTTTTGATAATACTATCGAATCTAAGTAATTTTTTTGACAAATAAATTTTAGAATTTGGATATAGCATCCTTTTGAGTTTTAATGGTAAGATTAAGACAATAATTTTGTTCCTACATTATCAAAGAAATACCTCTAGATCTTCAATATGCTTCTTGAGAACGTCAATATAATGATCATTAAGAACCTTCTCTGATAGCTTATCCTCAAGCTAAAGGTACTTATGCTTTATCTTCATCAAAATGGACTGATAGGACTCAATTATACCTTATAATCTATTGATTTATTTTAAGAGGTTTCCTACCTCAACACTGCTAACTTTAGGCTCGCTCTATGATTTCTGTATCCCTATTTTTCGACTCACAAAAGATATTTTATTATGAGTCTCATCTGCATAGCTTGTATTGTTATGCTCAATATGCTTTTACTTTGTAGGACTCTTAGAATGCCTATACTTTGTTATCTTTTGCTGTTTCGTATAAAAGCTACTATCAACTTCGCTGAAATTTTATGACTAAGCATCATTTAAGTGAGTATATGTATACGAGTGTCCTGATTTTTTAGCGATGAATTCCTTGCTGCCCATAGAGCCATTAAGGAGGTTGGTTAAATGTTTTATTTAAAGTTTATTATCAGTACGGTTGAATCCTATGGTTTCCCTTTAGTTTTAGGACTGGAATTATTTCTTGAGGGTTGGAGGCTTGCAGCTCATATTGAACGGATCTTCTAAATCTCAATATTTTAACTTTATCTTGATTTATGTTTTGCCTTTGGATTTTTGGGACTGATTTCTCGGGAGAGTATAACTGATTATTTCTTGGATTTGGATTTGTGGCTGAGTGATGAAATTTTTACAAGGCAGCAGATGATGTGAATGAGTGAGGGTATTCGTAGTATTGGTTCGATTCATGGGAAAAGACTGTCTATGAACTTTGGATGGGTTGGATCCCAACATTTTGCTATGATTATTCACAAGCTTACCTTGAAGTTTTTTGTGTATTTCAAAACCTTTGAAAGAGTCTGCGATAGAATTTAATTTTGCTTGTCCATCAAATTTAAAGATTTAAAATTATAAACTCATGTATAATCATTAGGCTCTTCATTTGTCAACTTAATCATTTAGGAAATTAATATTAGCAATTAATGATTAAAGACCATAAATTAAAGTAGCTCATCAGATGCCTCAGTTGAGTTCCATACTTTGATATTTGAGGTTGGGTTGTTAGATGTCCATTGCCTCCTATTTCTTTATTTCAACTTTTACCTCCTTTTTGTGTATCTTTTCCTGCTTTTATAGCTGAACTTAACGATTCAATCTTGCAAATAACTCCTAAACTTATTATTAATTCTCATCCTTTTGTTCCATCTGCTCCAGTTTCTCATTGGTTTCATTACTCATTTGCTCGATTTCAGCATTTTTCTCCCTATATTATTAATAAAATTACATTATATCTTCGAGTCGAGTCGAATCAATCATTGTCTGTTGGTAAATCTTTTGAGATTCTTATAATAATATAATGGTAGATTTATTCATTTCGTTATATTATAGCTGTGTTAGCTGGTTCTACAAAAGAATCTTTCTGGTGGATATATTGCTAATCTTTTTCTACTTTTATAAGAGTTCTTTTAGAGTTGCCTTGGCACTTATCTTATTATTATTGAGGGCTTGTTCACGTGCCTTTTCTTTTAATTTCAATGCCTTTTCTTCTTACTTATAAGAAATAGATTAAAATTTATTTATCTGTTCTTTCAAGTAACACTTCATACTTTAAAGTGCCTTCCATTCTTTGTTCTCTAGATCTTTCGAGTTGTTTGAATACAATATATATACTTTTGTATCCTTCTTTTCAACCACAATCAAACGTTATAACTCTAATTCCTTTATGATCTATCTTATTGATACTTGATCAATCTGACATCGTAACTATATTTACTTTATAAGATTAAACTCTTATATACACTTTATTTGTTCCATAAAGATTTGCTGCATTTTGCTCTTTATTTCTTGTTTCTTGAATTATTTTAACCTTTTTGAAAAGATTTTTTCTATTGGTAAATATTGAAAAATAGGCTTTTACTTTTATGCTTTTCCAAAAAAGGGCAAGATAGAATTAAACCAGCCTTTATTTTAGTTGTTTTGTGCTTGGGTAAGTTGATTATTAATTAATTCATTTTATGGGACCAATATTCCTTTTTTAGCAAGAAAACCTATGATTTGTCGCAAAGGAGTTGGCTTCAAGTTATATATAGTCACATAATTAATAAGCTAATCGTAAGTGATATAGATTCTTCCATCATTTTATATGATGAATTCTATTACTTTTTGCCACCAATTAACCATCTTCATTTGCTTCTAAGGAAAGTCAAAGCTCAAATAGTAGTCAATCAGTTTCTGCTTGTCATTGAATTAAGGAAATGCTTTCTTTAGTTCCTATTGCATTTGGGATTGTTTTTTCATATTCAATTTATAATATATAAATTTTAGCTTCAATCGTATTTATATCACCAATATTTCATCACATGACTTCTTGGAGAGAATGTTGAATTTGTCCGGTCCAGCGTGGAATATTTTCTTTATGTTCTTTGCTATTCTACCTTAGGAGGGAGGTAATCACCTCTATTACTAAGCAAAATTTAAATTTCTCTATTCTTATCTCGGTTATGTTGATTGAGCATATCTAAATTATTCTGCAGCTTAGTCATAGATAGCTTCAAATTATGATTTTAGCTCTTTAGGTATTGGTTCTATTTCATCATCACACCGAGCTACTCTTCTAAATCTTGAAATCTTCTTAGCCATTCTTCATCAACCATTGGCCTGTCCACATAGACAGGAACCTATACCTCATATGGAACCTATACTTGAACCTTCTTTTATACCTCAACTGGCCTGTCTACATAAATTGGCTTATCAACATAGACGGGCTTATCTATAATGATTGGCTATTGATAGATAGGCTTGTCAATGTAGATTGGCTTTTAAACTATTTTTTGAACTTAAATCTATTTTACTATTACTTCGGGAATCCTTTTTTCAATTTCGACATATTTGGGAACCTCTACAACCTTTTCTATAATCCTCTAAGGCCCAGGAATATATTTGGGCACCTAGACTTTAACTTATACAGGCCTTTAAACGACAAGTTCTTTTATAGTTTCCTTAGGTGCACCTTGCTTTAATTCCTTTATACTTTTCTTAAGCATTTCATTTTATACTTACAGCCTATATTTTTCCCCTTATAACTTACTTATTGTCTTTTCATGCTCTTTGCAACTGATATCTCTTTTGCTTACGTGGTCATATTAGAGTTGTAAGCGAACTCTCTATTTTTAGCTCTCAGCAAGCTCAGCTGTTAAATTGCTTATCTTTTTGAAAAGCTTCTTCAAGCATTATTTATCCTGGCTATCATCGTCGAGAAATATTTATATTTACTTGTTCCTATTAGTGGTTTACATAGTTGATTCGAGCTTGAGCTTGTTGCGGTCCCTTGTTGGAACTGAGATTGGAATAAATGGTTCGACCTTTTTGATGCTGTTTATTCTTTTCTAAGTGAGAGCTCGATTAGCACTCATGGATTTAGGGTGAGTTTTCTTCTCTATGATGATAGGAGTCTGTAGTAGCAGTGTATCTCTAGTGTATCTTTTATTTTGAGAAGTAGGAGTAATTTTAACTTAAACCGCAGAGCATGTGTGTTTGCACGGCTTATCAAGATGTTTATCTTTGTTGGCTTATTTCCTGCTTATGGGGACCTTAAAATCGCCATAGTCACTTTGCAGGGTATGCATGATTTCCGCTGCCTTTTTGCTGAAAGACATACAATTATTTATATTCAAAAAATATAATCATCTCGAAAATAGAACAATCTTTATATAATCGATATTTCTTATCATTGCAGGAACTCTGGGATGGGAATTCTGAGGACTGTCATAGGAGGCATAAACTATCCTTTGAACCCAGCTTCAGATTTATAATATGCGACGATTTGCTTTTGTCTGTTGAAGTTCCTTCTTATCTTGTCAAAAAATTGCCATTTTTCTGTTTTGTATTCGTTGGGAAAGATAGCTTCATAATAGTATGAATCTTAAGCAACAACGAAGTCAGCAAGAGTTAAGTATCCAAGAACAAAGTCCTTGTTTTCGACATACGTGGCTAGATCTTATATTTTTCCCGAATATTTCTTCAAAACTTACTCTTTGGCCGTTTTAATATTCTTGTTAAAGAGTAGTCCTCGCACACTATCGCTAATTTCGTTGAAGATCGATAGGAATCTATCTAGTTTGGCACGATCTTGAGTATTTTTTCCTAAAAGCTAAGGTTTTCCCCATCTTTTGCAGATATATTATTGAACTGCACTCGACTCAGTAACATTGAAATCTCCATCTAACAAATAAGGTAAATTAGGAAAGTTTAATCCTAAGTTTTGTTTATCTTCTTTGAACCAAGAATCAGGGTTTTTATAATGATGGTCTTAGAAATCAACTCCAGAATAGGCCAATAGTAATCGAGGAACTTGGCCTCTTCCTCTAATTCCCCAATATCCCAGCTTTACTTGCCTTAATTTAGGAGAAAATAGGGCGGTTGGAGGAATGAATGGTAACTTAATTGCTTTTTATCTATGATAGTATGCCTTTATTTCAGGTAATGCTTCGAAATTTCGCCTAATATTCCACCAAAATGCATAATTTTCTTTTTCCTAAGGATAAATTGCCTCGAAGTAATAAAGATTTTCAGCAAGATGAAAATCAGCAAGTGTCAAATATCCCAAAGAAAATTCCTTATCACCAATAAACTTCTTGATTTCATCTAATTTGACTCTAGCCCTATCTAAATAATCAGCCTTTACTGCCTCATAATCTTTGTTCCAGAAAAGACCACGAATATCTTTCATTCCATCGCCTAAAAATCCAATGATATTATTGACCCTTCCAGCATCCTATGGATTTTTGCCAAGCAATGTTGTATTACCTGATTTCTTAATTATATATTTAGCGATAGCAGCTGACTAAGTGAGTTTGAAACTTCCATCAATTAAATAAGGTAGATTAGGGAAATCGAATCCAAGTTGATTTTTATCTTCCTTGAACCACAATTATTGGTTAGTGTATTGCACCTCTTAGAACTCTAATCCTGTGTAGGAAAGCAGAAGGCGAAGATATTGCCCAAGTCCTCTTATCGCCCAATATCCAAGTATTATCTTTTTGCTCATTTATAAGATATATCTACATCTACCTTACCAAAGATATATAAATGTGAACCAGAATTTATGGTAATGAATATGCTAAGATCAAATGAATAAGAAAGATGGCTTATATCATATAAGAAATCAATCCCTGAAGCTTAAGGACTTATAGTAATTGACATCTCCATAAACTCCGAAATCGCTTGGTCTTTCATACCTTCCTGCTCCTGGAACTTAATTATCTTGCCAATGCTTCCAATAGCGATGGGTAAATTTACTCTCTTGGTCAAATGGACGAGTTCCTTCCCCTTTTCTCTGAGAAAGGATATATCTGGATGTTTTATTGAAATTATCAACAGTATCATAGACCATAGGGCCAGGAGAGTTGACCTTTATAGGCTTGAATCGTGTGTCCTTATTAATGACTGAGAGTTTGACAGTTCTATGCTTGCTTAGGCGGGGTTTGCCATTGCTTGGAGTCATTTCTATTGATTAATAATGGCCAGGAGGAGGAGTTTCAAGGTATGATAATTTCTTACGATTTATGTCGATTGTCTTAGGGCGATGCGTAAAGCTGATACTTGTTTTTGTTTAGAATTGGTTTTAGTACTAGGTTAAAGAATTAATACTGTTCCAGGGCCTGGCACTCTCGCTTTTTTGAAATGATAAATATAATCTCTTTCTGGAGATTTTTCTCTACCGATCCTAAAGCTGTAAGTCTGTCCAGGTGGCTTTTAGAATTGCGAAGAAATCCTATAAGTAGGCGATCCTGGGGCTTGAACTGTACTTTTTGTAAAATCTGACCTTTTTCCAAAGCCAATGCCACTATGCCGTTTGGAAAGAGAGGAAGTACTTTCGTAGCATGCCTGTTTGCATCTAGATAATGTATGATTTACTAGGGATTAGGATCCCAGAATCTTCTACTTTTGGAGAAGGAATGTGTAATCTTTGCTGGGGATGTATTGGCCAAGTGCTTCCTTATGCTCTAATTGCTGATAAGTGAGAATTTTTTCATTCACCCTCAATAATTTTATTCCAAATTAATTTATCAATCAATAAATAGCTAAGGTTAATTTATTAGATTTTTACCAAAAGTAACCTCGAAATTCTTCACTCAATTAAATTGCTTTAATAAAATATTTTAAGGGG
>JACCDV010130273.1_pt1 | contig 16479 bp, 19 predicted proteins | sample 7446131 | NCBI WGS metagenome assembly JACCDV01 (sample SAMN15323448, study PRJNA562643) | freshwater metagenome | isolation source: river surface water | place: USA:Blue River Watershed | collected 2017-08-17 | reverse complement strand
CAGTTTGAATGGGGTGCATGGCAGAATCGTTGGACAGGTGAACCATCTACAAGAAGAACAGGTATCACATCATCTTCCCGTGACAATTGGGAAGGTGCCGCTTTAGTTCGCACTACCACAACAACTCAATCATTTGAAACTACTCGTCAAGTTGGTCAAACCAGAGACGGTATTGCTTCAAGAGTTGTTTCAGAAAGAATTACACAATCAATTGGTGATAGAATCATCGATGTTTCTGTGATTCCATTTATGCGTTCTATTGGTGTTCTGTTTACTGCAACAGACTTCAAACCAACAACAACTCTATACCCATTCTTCGACAATAGTTCAATTGAAAAGAATGTGGCAAGAGCAAACAGATTTGTCACAACAACCAACAACATTCAGTTAAGAACAACTGTTGGTAATTTTGAAACTGTTACAATTCGTAACGCTTCAACTTCTGCAACACTAGGTACTGGAATTGCCGTATTGTCATCAAACAACAATGTTTATTTGACAAACATTTCTGTATCATCACCATTTAATGTGACCGCAGACATTGTTGGTCAGTCAACTGGTAACACATACAGAATTGCAAGTTTCGAACATTATTCTGGTTTTGTTGCAGGTTCTACTTCTAGTTCTGTTACATTAAGTACCGCAGTTCTTGGTGCATCAAATACTGGTGATTACACAGGTGCAACAGTATTCATCACATCGGGAACAGGCGCAGGTCAATCTGCAACTGTAACAGGTTACAATTCAGGCACCCGTGTTCTTTCAATTTCAGGAACATGGTCAATCACACCAGATACATCATCAACATACTCAATTGGTCGTTTAAGAACTGACCAAGCAGGTAAGTGTGCAGGTATCTTTACAATACCAACTGGAACATTCCGTGTTGGTGAGAAAAACTTCAGATTAACTGACACTTCAACTGGCGATATTCCTTCTTCATCTACATCAGGTGATGCATCATTCTTTGCACAAGGTCTATTGCAACAAAAAGAAGAAGTTCTTGTTTCAACAATTCAACCTTCTATTCAGAGACAATCTGTTACCGATGGTCGTGTTATCACAGAAAGATTGGCAACTTCAGTTTCTTCATCTTCTACACGACAAATTATTGGTTGGGCAGACCCACTTGCACAGACATTCTTAGTGTCTCCTGCAAACTATCCACAAGGTGTATTTGTTGACAAGATGCGTTTCTGCTTCAAGACAAAAGACGATGTTGTTCCAATCACATTGCAAATTCGACCAACTGTTAACGGATATCCATCTTCAGCTGTTGTTTATCCATATGCAACTGTATCATTAACTCCAGATAGAGTTAAAGTCACAGATTCTCCAAGTCTTGAAGATTCAAACAAATTTACAGACTTTGTATTTGACACACCAATCTACTTACAACCAGGTGAACACTCATTTGTTCTCATGGCAAACTCTAACAAGTATGAGGCATATATTGCTGAAATTGGTAAGTTAGACATTGTTGGTGGTAAACAAATCTCTGAGCAACCTTATGGTGGTTCTTTGTTCTTGTCACAAAACGGTTCTACATGGACTTCAGACCAGAACTCAGATATGATGTTCAGAATTTTCCGTAGAAACTTCTCTACAAATCCTGTAACTGCCAAGTTTAGAATTAACACACCAAGTGCAAATACACCATTTGACTTGTTGCATTTAATTACATCAGAAATTTCTATCGCTAACACAACAATCAATTACACATTTGATTCACAGAAATCTGGTGGTGCATATGCAAATGCCAAACCAATCATTCCATTGTCAGATTATGACTGCGATGATGGTGATGGTCGCCGTGTATTATATCAGAATGTTGGTAATAATACATTTATCGTAACTGCCACAATGAGAACAAGTAGTCCTGATGTGACACCTGTTCTTGACATTACACGATTTGGTATCATTTCTGTTGAAAACAAAATCAACAATCTACCATTACTGAATAGTGGATTTACAATTACAAATGGTGGTTCAGGTTACTCTGGAAACTGTTCTGTAACAATTTCAGGTGGCGGTGGTTCTGGTGCCAATGCATATGCCGTAGTATCAAGTGGCAATGTAACAAGTATTATTGTTGATAGTGCAGGTTCTGCTTACACAACATCACCAACAATTACAATTACTGGTGCAGGTTCAGGCGCAACCGCAACATACAATGGCGAAGATAAACGCTCAGGTGGTAACGCACTTGTAAGATATGTTACCCGTAGAGTTACACTTGCCGATGGTTTCGATTCAAGTGACCTACGAGTTTATTTGACTGCATACAAACCTGCTGGTTCCGAAATCTATGTTTACTACAAGTTATTGTCTAAATCAGATTCAAATCCATTTGACAATTCACAGTATCAATTGATGACAAGAATCAGTAGTAATTACACTTCTACATTTAAGACTGATTACCGTGAAGTAACTTACGCTCCAGGTATCAATGGTATTGCAAACAACGCAATCTCTTATTCGACCGATTCTACTGCATACAACACATTTAGAACTTTCGCAATTAAGATTGTTATGGTTGGTAATAATCCAGTTGATGTTCCTAAGATTCGTGACTTCCGTGCAATCGCTTTACCGGCAGGTTAAAATGGAACAAGTTAGAATAACCGATACTGCATATATCAGAGACATTCATTCCAAAGCTGTTCTAAATACAGATAGAAACGGCTTGAATGAATATCTGATGAAACGAGAAATTGCGAAGAAACAACAAGCCGAACAATCAGAGACAAAAGAACGATTGGCTAAACTAGAAAACGATATGACAGAGATTAAAAATCTGTTGCATGAAATCGCACAGATGAGGAAGGCATAATGGCGGCAAATGTAATTAGTCAGTTAACGACTTCCAATACCTTCCAACAATGGCTGGGTACCACTCAGTTATTGATTGCTACCGCCAATACCCTTACAAACGGTAACGGGAATGCCTTCTATGCCAACACTCGATTAATCGTTGGTGGAAGTGGTTCAAATGTATCGCTGAATGTCGAGACTTCAGCAACGATTAACGACTTGGTCGGTAACACTTCCAATGTGGTGACTGGTACATTCCGTAATCTAACAGTCTCACAAAATGTCGCCTCACTCAATGTCACAAGTAATGCCTATTTTGGGCAAGATGTTGTAGTTTATGGCAATCAACAAATTAAAGGCGACCTTGAAGTATCAGGTAACCTCAGATTAGATGCCTTAGGTTTTGACGACCTATCAGTTGCAGGTTCAGGTAGTTTTGGAAATAATTTAACTGTAACTGGCCAGACAACACTAAGTAATGTTACTGTTTCTGGTAATGTTGCAACTCTGAATGTTACTTCAACCGCAGGTTTTGGTAGCACAGTTCATATTGCTGGCGACTTGTTTGTTGGTGGAAACATCACACTAGATACAGTAGGTTTCGATGACCTAAATGTGTCTGGTAACGCATACATTACAGAAGTATTGTATGTAACTGGCCGTAGTGAAATGACAGGTAATGTGACAATGGTGAATGCCAATGTTACTTCAACACTTGTCGCCAATAACATCACAGGTGCGGCTAACACAAGAATTTATGATGCAATTGCACAAACAGAAGCATCTTCTCTTGCTTTTGCAATCGCCCTAGGATAAATAGAACATTAACAGGAAAAATTAAACATGCCTAATGCTTTTAAATCGAATGTGGCGGCAAACATTGTAACAACTGGTAATACCGTTTACACATGTCCTGCGGCTACACAGACCACATTAATTGGTCTCACACTTTCTAACAAATCAGCAGGTACGGTGAGTGCCAATGTATTCTTGCGTAGGTCATCAATCGACTACTCTCTGATTTCTAATGCACCTATTCTGACAGGTTCTACACTTGTTCCAATTGGTGGTGAACAGAAAGTGGTAATGCAACAAGCAGACGAATTAAGAATCACATCATCAGCAAATGCTTCTGTTGATGTTATCGCATCATTGTTAGAAATTACCTAATTAAACGGAGTTAAATTTTGGGATATCTCGGCAACAACGCTCTACCCTTTGACCCTCTCCGCACATCTGGTAAACCACTTGATGCACAGAGGTTTAACGGTAACGGTTCAACCACAACATTCACACTTACTCATCCTGTAACTAACCCTACGGACCTAGAAGTATTTGTAGAGAATGTTCAACAAGAACCGCTATTTGCATATAACGCCACTGGCAATCAGTTAATCTTTACTGAAGCGCCACCATCAGGCACTAATAATGTTTATGTAATCTATCGCAACATTGAACCAGGAATCTTCGCATCTATTCCTGATGGTGCAATTACATTTAATAAGTTAGCAAACAATATTCGATTATTCACCACAGATAACTTCACTGGTGATAACACAACAGTTGCATTTACATTGTCATCGGCAGTACCTGATGCCAATACTCTTATCGTTGCAGTTGATGGTGTGTTCCAAAGAGCACCGATTCACTATACTGCATCTGGTAATACAATCACATTTGCATCGGCACCACCAAGTTCATCTAATGTGCATGTAAGACACCTTGGATTCAGAACCACACAAAGTATTACTGCATTGCCAGCAAATACTACAATTAGTCAGCCGATATTACAGAATTTAACTGCAACTGGTGTTTCGACATTTAGTGGCAATGTAGGTGTATCTGGTACCTCAACATTCGCTGCAGGTTCTAATGCGGCTCCATCGATTACTACATCAGGTGATACCAACACAGGTATTTACTTTCCTGCTGCCGATACGATTGCTTTTGTTGAAGGTGGTGTAGAGGTGTTGCGTATTTCAAATACCTCTAATGTGGGTATTGGTACCGCTAGTCCTGTAAACACATTTGAAATGTCGGCCAATCGAGATGGTTATTGGACAGGATCGAGTTGGAATTCTAGAACTCCTGCTGCATTAGTTATCACAAATAGTGCAACTGGTGGATATGACCCAGTTTTAATTGGTAGAATGACTGATAGTGCAGGAACATCTAAAAATTCTTATGCTATTGGTACACTTGGTACCAATAGTTGGACTGCTGGAAATACTGCAACACAAACTTCAGATTTTTATATTGCGGTTCGAAATAATGCAGATGGTATTTCTGAGAGATTGCGTATCCTTAGTGCAGGCAATGTCTGTATAGGAACAACTTCAACTATTGCTGATGCTTTGGTGAGTATTGGTGATGGAAATGCAAATAGGCCTTTAGCAATTCGTGGACTTAATGGTGTTGACGGAAATTATGTAGATTTCTTGGTATCTGCTCCATACGGTCCTAATTCAGTCGAACAAAATAGAATCAGAAGTTCTATTTCTTCCGGTGCCGGCGGTAGTGGTTTTCAATTTATGATTTCTGATGGTGGTGGTTTATCAACACAAACACAATCATTCAGAATCAATAGAACGAGTTGCACGGTAGTTGGTTCTCTTTCAAAAGGTTCTGGATCATTTAAAATTAAACATCCTCTTCCGGAAAAATCAAATACCCATTTTTTGGTTCATTCATTTATTGAAGGTCCTCAGGCAGATTTGATTTATCGTGGAAAAGTGACACTTGTTGATGGCCAAGCAGAAGTAAATATCGATACTGCTTCTGGAATGAGTGAAGGAACTTTTGTGTTGCTTAACCGAGAAATTCAATGTTTCACAAGCAATGAAACTGATTGGGATGCAGTTCGTGGTTCCGTCACAGGAAATATTTTAACTATTGAATGCCAAAACCCAACATCAAATGCAACAATTTCTTGGATGGTAGTTGGTGAAAGAAAAGATAAACATATGTTCGATACTGAATGGACAGATGAGAATGGTAAAGTAATTGTTGAACCAGAAATTGATGTGGATGATGAAGGTAACACAATTGTTAAACCAGAATAAATATCCGAAATAATAAGAGAAAATATAAATGGTCCAACGAATTAAAACTGGTATGATTGCGGATGGTGCTGTAACCACACCAAAGATGGCAAATGAAGTCGAAGAATTATTCGGCTTTAGAAACCGTATCATAAATGGTGACATGCGTATATCTCAGAGAAGTGCCAACACTTCTGTAACTTGGAATAATAGTAATGGTTATTCTTTAGATAGATATTTTACATACGCTAGTAATGGTGGTGGTGTTTTTACTACTCAACAATCTACCGATGCACCAACAGATTTTACAAACAGTTTAACTGTTACTGTAACCACCGCAGATACATCTTTAGGAACTTCAGATGTTTATTTCATTCAACAAAAAATTGAAGGTTTTAATGCTGCGGATTTAAATTGGGGAACAGCAAGCGCTAAAACTATCACAGTTTCATTTTGGGTTAAATCATCTTTAACAGGTTCTTTTCCATTTACAATAATTGATAGTGGTGGTGGGTCAGATTATAGAAGTTATGGTGCATTATACACCATTAATTCTGCTAATACTTGGGAATATAAAACAATAACAATTCCAGGTGATACAAGTGGATCCGCTTGGTTTAAAGACAATCGTGTTGGTATGCAAATCACTTGGGGTTTAGGTGGAGGAACTAATTATGTCGTTAGTCCCAATACTTGGACTGCAAATAAAGAGGCATATAAAGTTACTGGTGATACAAATGTAATTGGAACACTTAATGCCACTTGGAGATTAACTGGCGTCCAAGTTGAGACCGGTTCTACTGCCACTCCTTTTGAACGCAGGCCATATGGTATGGAATTGCAATTGTGTCAAAGGTATTATCAACAAATAGATTATGCACATCATAATGGTGGTGTTGCGGCTAACTGGTATCAATTTAATATTGGGTTTCCTGTTGTAATGAGAACTGAACCTACAATGACCGCATCAGCATTTAAATCAAATTCCGGAAATGCAACTACTTTACAGGATTCTGGAAGTGTAAATGGATGGACGCTCGATAGTGTATCAACAACTCAAGCAACAATTCGTGGACCAAATGAATCGGTAAGCCGTGGGCATTTTGGTCGTGGTAAATTTAGTGCGGAATTATAAAAAATGTATAAAAAAAATACAAATGATAAAATTACTGGTGAAGAATCAAAAATAGTTATTCGATTAAGTGATAATGCTTGCATACCATTTAATCCAGAAAACACCGACTATCAAACTTTTAAAAAAGAAGTTTTGAATGGTGCAGAATTACAAAATACTGAAGGTAATGTTATGACTGATGAAGAAGTTGAAGAATTTGTCTCCACATTACCATAATAAATAAAAGATTAATAGAGAACAGACAATGGCATTAACAAAAGTATCCGCAGGTGTATTAAACATTGATGACCTTTACGGTTTTAGGAACCGTATCATCAATGGCGCCATGGACATTGACCAGAGAAATGCAGGTGCAAGCATCACTCCTGTTGACACATATACTTTAGACCGTTGGGAAGTAAGAGAAGATACCGATGGTGCAGTTACTTGTCAACGAGTTGCTGATGCACCAACTAATTTTATAAATTCAATGAGAATCACAGTTACTTCAACAGATTCATCATTAACAGGAACACAAAGATTATTTGTTCGTCAACCAATTGAAGGAAATAATGTTGAAGATTTAAATTGGGGAACTGCAAACGCTAGACCAATATCACTATCATTTTGGGTAAAATCAAGTGTTACTGGAACATATGGCGTTTCATTTGGTAATAGTGGTAACTCAAGAAACTATGTTACCACTTATACAATCAATGTTGCAAATACATGGGAATATAAGACATTAACTATTCCAGGTGATACAAGTGGAACATGGTTAACCGACAACGGCATGGGTCTTGGATTATTCTTTGCACTCGCTATGGGACCCGATTATAACACTTCAACTGTAAATGCTTGGCAAGCAGGTGTTCGTTTTTCTGCAACCGGTGCAACATCACTCATTGCAACATCAGGTGCTACATGGCAACTTACTGGTGTCCAAGTTGAGGTTGGTTCTGTCGCCACACCTTTTGAACGCAGGCCAATTGGTTTAGAATTACAATTGTGTATGCGTTATTACGAATCTTCTTTTCCACCAGGAACTGTCGCACCAATTAAAGGTTCAACAACAACATCTTTAGGTTCTGGTGGTCACAGAACACAACAAGTTGATTGGTCAGCATCATTTACTTCAGGAACAATTAATGGTTGGCATAAATTTGTTGTACCAAAACGAAATAATCCATCGATGACATTATTAGGAACAAGCAATGATAAATGCATTTTTTATGATTTTGGTACAAAAGCAATAATTTATCCAGGATATGTTATAGACGGATCAAATCCATTAGGTTTTAATGGTTACAATGATGGTGTTGGATTGACAAGCAATAGTTCTTGGGGTTTAGAAATTTTTAATTGGTCAGCAAATTCGGAGTATTAATGTATAAATTAATAAAAAGTAAAAATACCAATGAAGTTGCAATGGTTTTAAGAACTTTGGATTACACTTTCATTCCTTTTGACCTATCAAACTCAGACTATCAAAAATACTTAGAGTGGGTTGCAGAAGGCAATACTCCAGAACCAGCTGACGAATAAGAGATAAATAAAACACTATGTCATATCTTGGTAACCAAATAACAGGCGGTTCAATCGTATCAGAGTTCTTCTCTGGTACAGGTTCAGCCACAGCATTCACACTATCATTCACATACGGTAATGAAGCGTCCGTATTAGTGTTCCTTGATGGTGTGAGACAGAATACATTAGGTTATGCAGTAATCAATGGTCAATTAGTCTTTGATACTGCACCACCTTCAGGAACAAATAACATCGAGGTTGTATACCTTGGTGGTCGTGTTGTTACGAATCCTTACTTGTCGGCAGATACACAAGGTATTATTCGTATCAATGCAAATACAATTACAGAGAATTGCACAATCACAACAGGTTATAACGGAAGTTCTGCCGGTCCTTTGACAATTGCGAACAATGTTGTTGTAACGATTGCGAATAATTCCACTTGGACAATATTTTAAAGGTATAGAATGGCTGGAAAAATTATAGCTGATATTATTGAAGCACCATACGATTCGATTCGTATGAATGTGGCCAATGTCACAGTTCTTACAGCGAACAGTTCTGGTCTCACCTATGTTCCAACTGGTAATGTGAATATCAATATTGGTAATACTGCTAATATTACTGTTGGTACTTTAACTGCGAATGGTATTAAATTTCCTGCAACACAAGTACCAAGTTCGGATGCAAATACGCTAGATGATTATGAAGAAGGAACTTGGACACCGACAGTAGTTGGAAATTCGACTGCGGGAACAGACACACCTTCAAGTCTAAGAGCATATTATACGAAAGTAGGTAATCAAGTTACTTTGTATTGTGGTATGAGTTTTTCTGCGGCTTCAGGTGGTAGTGGTTATGCACAAATTGGTGGCATACCATTTGCTTATAAATCATCTTCCGCAGCTATTGGTTCGGTTTTTACAAATAGTTTTAACTTCACATCATCAACTCCGGCTACAATAGTTATAGGAAATACAACATCAGCATCCTCAACAACATTGTATATTGCGGAAGTTGTGGATAATGGAGGTGCTAATGATGCACCTGTAAGCGGTATTAGCACATCCACACAAATATTTTTTACATTAACATACACAGTATCGTAAAGAAATAAATTATGCCTTCAATAATTAAAGTAGACCAAATTCAATCCGATACAGGTACAGTTAACCTGTCGAGCAATGTGACATTTAGCACAGGGCAGCGTATTCGTGGTAATTTTAGTGACTCTACTGTTGTTAATCGAGTAGCATTTCAAACAACTTCAACTAATTCAAGCACAGTAGTTCATGCTATTCCAAACGGAACTGGCAATAGTGGATACTTTGAAACAAATAGTGCAGACGACCCAACCAATTCATCAATGTTACAATTTGGACTTAGTGGTAGTGGAACAGCAAGAATTTTATCTTCGGCGAGAGGTTCTGGAACAGCTTTACCTCTAACATTTGATGTTGTTAGTGAGCGTATGCGTATTACTACTGATGGTGTGGTAGAATTAACTAATGGAAAAATAAAATTCCCAGCATCTCAACAAGCTTCAACCGACCCAAATACTCTGGATGATTATGAAGAAGGTGAATGGACACCTAGTTTTAGAGGTAATGATTCAGCTCCTACTATATCATATGGTACTCGCATTGGTAGATATGTAAAAATTGGCAGACTTGTCGTTGCGACTTGTCGTGTATCAGCTGATAGTAGAAGTGGTGGGTCTGGAGATTTAGCAGTTAGTGGTTTTCCATTTAACTTTTGGAATATAGAAAACTTTCAAGCCGGAGCAGTTGAACAATATAACTTTGGTAGTTGGCCATCAAATATTTACTCCATTGCTGCTTTAGGTATTGGAGGAACAAACTACATGAATCTCATATGGAATGGTTCTGGTACAAGAACTAATTTACAAGTAGGTTCTCTTGTTGCTGGTGCCGGTTTAATTATCACCGTTGCATATCAAGTCGAATAAATTAATTACCTAGACCAGATTAGTCTAGGCGGACACTAAAGGAGAAAAAAATGGCTTTAACAAAAGAAGTAGTAATCGATAAAATTGAAGTAACCGAGAATGGCGTAGTTCAAGTTCGCCAAGCAACTCGTATTATTGAAGATGGTATTCAACTATCTCAATCATATCACCGTTGGACAATCGCACCAGGTCAAAACTATGATGACCAAGATGCAAAAGTAAAAGCAATTTGTGATGCTGCACATACAGAAGCAGTTATTGAAGCTTATGAAGAAGCCATTGCGGCCGCACAAGAGCGTATGGGCGCTTAATAAATAAAAGTTTATAAGAGAGAATTATGGCAGGTACCATTGTTGTTGACCGTTTAGAATCAGACGCCAGTTATGCATCAAGCATAAATGTTGCTTCGCCTATGGTGATTTCAAATACAATCACTATGGGTAGCACAGCAGCAATTACAGGTAATGTGAATATTGATTCCGGGACTTTGTTTGTCGATGGAACAAATAATAGAGTGGGTGCAGGAACACAAAATCCTATAGCACCTTTAGATGTTGTTTATGGTGGAAATACTGCATATCACTTTTCAACACATAATGACTTATACACATCTGCTTCATTTGGTGTTAGATATGCAGGTGATGGTTTTTCAAGTGTATTATTTAACTATGGAAACAGAGGTACAGGAAACTTTTGGAAAATTGATGCTGCTTCTGGATTATTCGGAATAACTAAAGTTACAAATGGAACCGCAACATTAACTAACGCTATTGATATTGATGGGTCTGGTCGTGTTAAACTGCCATATCAACCTAGATTTTTTGCGGCAACCAGAAATACCGATAGTTCCGCATCTAATTTAGTTTTTACATCTGTTGGTGAAAATGTAGGTTCTCATTATAGTAATTCAACAGGAAGATTTACTGCTCCAGTATCAGGAACATATGTTTTTACATGGGGTTCATTATTTGGAACCAATAACACGGTTGGAAGATTCTTCTTGCGTAGAAATGGTTCGGATGTAGGTGGTAATAGTGATATAAACCAATTGAGATTGGATTGTGGAGCTTCTGGTAGTGAAATAGTTCAAGGAGAACGCACATATATAATAAGTGCTACCGCAGGTGATTATTTCAATATTTACTTTACATCTGATGATGGTTCTAGCAATGCTACATCACAAACTTATGCATTTTTCTCAGGTTGGTTATTAGGTTAATAGGAATAAAAAATGTCACAAACATATACAATTACACTTTCTGATGCACAAGATAAAGCACTTTCAGTAGTTGCAGTCAACCAACAAGATTGGATTGAAAATGTGGTATTTGAAAGATGCCGTATTGCAATTGAAGAAATTGTCAATGCAGAAGTGCAACGCAAATTGGCCGCAGGTGAAACAATTTCTGGTTCAAAAGAAGATATTGTTATGGCAGCTGATATTGAAACTGCTGCTGAACAAAACGAAAGACTTGCTGCAGAAGCTGCGGCTCGTTTAAACGCTTAAGTATAATTAACTTATAGAAACCCTGCCTTGTGCAGGGTTTTTTATTGTCGGCACCTGATTTGACTAAATAGACGATAAAACGATTTAAGGGGTAAACTTTGGCTGGTTTTGTAGAACTCACATTAGAACAAGGCGCAAACTTCAATACGGTTCTTGACCTCAAAGATGCCGCAGGAGGTATTTTGAATCTTGCTGGTTACTCTGCGGCTGCACAAATGCGGAAGTCATATTATTCAACTTCTGCTACAAATTTTACCATTGCGATTACTGACGCTGGTGCAGGTCAAATCACAATGTCAATGAACTCTGCAAACACCGCAAATGTTACTCCGGGCCGATATGTCTATGATGTTTTAATTACCAGTGGAACTGGAGTTAAAACTCGTATTATCGAAGGAATTGTTACCGTTCTCCCATCTGTTACAAGGTAATGTATGTCAAACGGAAACGAAGCTTTAGTAGTAACGGTTAAACCTACAAAGACAGTTGTATCTTCAGTTACAATTGCGCCTCAGACTTCAGTATCACTTGGAAGTTTGACCAATGTAGATGCATCCGACCCTGATGAAGGTGAAACTCTTGTTTATGATTCGACACAGGCAAAATATGTCGTGAAACAGATTACAGTAGATTCAAATAATATCACCAACATCAATGGTGGAACTTTTTAACAAAAGGATAAGAAATGGCAAATACAGTCATTCAATTAAAATGGTCTGAAGTTAGTGCATCACCGGTTACACTCAATGTCGCCGAACCTGCGTATTCAAACACTTCAGGTAAGTTATTCGTAGGTGGTACAAATCAAGTACCTATTCTAGTTGGTGGTAAATATTATGTTGACCGAGTAGATGAAGCATCTAGTGCCAATACTGCCAATGTCATCGTCAAACGAGCAACCGATGGCGGATTCTCTGCAACTTATGTAAGAGCCGCATTATTTGGTAATGCAAATACCGCAACGACATTACAAACTGCAAGAAACATTAGTGTTACTGGTGATGTTGATGCAAACTCTGTATCATTTGACGGTTCACAGAACATTGAATTAAACTTAGAACTTACAAATACAGGCGTAACCGCAGGTAACTATGGTGGTGCATCAGGTATTCCAACATTTACTGTTGATGCCGATGGTCGTATTACACAGGCAGCCAATGTCTCAGTTGCAACCGCATTGAACATTGCAGGTGACACAGGTACAGATTCACTTGCACTTCTCACCGACACATTGACATTTGAAGGTGGTGATGGTATCACTTCAACAGTATTCTCTGCAAACAATACTGCACGATTTGCCGTTGACAATACTGTTATTCGTAACTCTGGTGCTCAAGCAATTACAGGTGACCTTGCTGTTACTGGTAACTTGGTTATTATGGGAACTGAAGTTGTTCAAGATGTTACCACAGTTCGCACAGAAGATTCTCTCATTGAATTATCTGCAAACAATGCCGCTGATGCATTAGATATCGGTTTCTTTGGCACATATGTAAACTCAGGTACAAAATATACTGCATTGTTCCGTGATGCATCTGATTCTGGTAAATACAAACTCTTAGTTGGCGGTACAGAAAAACCAACTGCTGGTAATACAGTTAATACACAAGCTTTCTCTACTGGTACTTTAGTTGCAAACATTACTGGTGGTACAGTTTCAGGTCTAACTGCTAACATCGCAATTGCAGATGGTGGTACAAACGCTAACTTCTTCCCAACAGGTAACTTAGTATTCTTTGATGGTACAAGATTATCTGGTATCGCAAACACAGGTACCGCAGGTACATATGGTGCAACTGATAGAACATTAACAGTTACAACCGATGAATATGGTCGTGTTTCTGCCGTAACAAATAGTGCAATTTCTATTGATGCAAATCAAATCGACAGAGGTTTGGTTGAGATTGCTCGAGGCGGTACAAACAATGATACTTACACAACTGGTGCAATTCTACAATTCAATGGAACATCGATTGGTTCATTGGCGAATACAGGCACCGCAGGCACATATGCAAACGCATCACATGTTCCTGTAATTACAACTGATGTTTATGGTCGTGTAAGTGCAGTAACAAATACTGCAATCGCAATCGATACATCACAAGTAACATCAGGTATTTTAGGTGTTCCAAGAGGCGGTACAGGTGCAAGTTCATTCTCTACCAAAGGTGTTATTGTTTCTGACAATGCATCAGGTACAGGTGCTTTATCTGCATTGACTTCTTCTACTGAAGGTCATGTATTACAAATTAATGCTTCAGGTGTTCCAACATTTGCACACCTTAATGGCGGTTATTTCTAAGATTATGAAAGGTCTTTATTATGAACGATATAAAGTTTTTAGAAAAATATAATGAATCTGCAATTGATAATTTTGTTGCCGTTGTAAAACAAAATATCTTATTTCAAGCGCAAGTTGCTTATTTGTCTGAGCAACTTGCCCACACAGAAGAATTAAGAAAACAAATCGCAGACTTTGAACCTGTGAAAGAGGCATTGGTTAAATTAAGAGATGAAAATATCAATTTGACCAATGAGCTAAATAGTAAAGTTACCATTATTGAAAGTGCAAATAAATCTGATGCGGAAAAGTATCGTTTACAAACTTCTCTGAATGAACAGAGTAGAGAGATTGAACGATTAACAACTGCAACGGTTTCTTTGCAAGAACAAGTAAAAGAACAAACAGAATACATTGCGAAGTTGGAAGAAATGTTACCAAAGACTGCAAAGAAAAAATTAGGTATTACACAAGAACAAATCGTAGAGGAGAATGGCCAAAAAGAAACTGTTGATAATGACACATTAAAAACATTATCTAGCGGCGGGTCATTCTAAATGCCAAACACAACTATTGAACTCAGGTCATCTGGTTCAACGGGTAATACTCCATCCTTAGGCGTTCTTGCAAACGGCGAGTTAGCGATTAACCGAGCCGATGGTATTCTTTACTATAAAACTGCAAGTAATACCTTAGGTTCAATTCGCACTACACAACCTGCGGGCCTCACAACTGAGGTTCAGTTTAATGACGCTGGTTCGTTTGGTTCAAATACAGGTTTAACATTCAATAAAACAACAGGAGTTTTTACTGCACCTATTGTTGCATCAAGCAATAATGGAACCGGAACAAACTTTAAAGTTGGTGATGATGCTTGGATTGGCGATGTTAACCAATCAGACACATTACGAATTTCAGGCCAACAAAATTCAGCTAATGCCTATATTATATTTGGTTCATCTGATACTACAAAATTAGGCCGTGCAGGAACTGGTGCATTAACTTATGGTGGTGCTTTTGCCGCTACAGGTACGGTATCTGGAAACGAATTAAGTTCTACTCAATCATCTGGTGATGAAGGTGGTCAAGTTAATCTTGCAATACCAGCCACCAATACAACTTTAACTGGTCAAGTTACAATTGACATATTCAGAAATCAATTAAGATTTTTCCAAGGTGATTCGGCCAAAGGCGCCTATATTGATTTAACTGCGGCAGCTGCTGGTGTAGGTACGAATTTATTAAACCCTACTGCATCACCGGATACAGTAGCAAGAGAAACCGCTAATGCGGCATTTGCACAAGCAAATTCTGCCAATGTTTTAGCGCAAGCGGCTTTTAATAAAGCAAACCAAACTGCACAACTAGCATTTACAACTGTTGCGGCCAACGGAACAAGTCTTGTTGCAGATGCCAATAATGACACATTAACAATTACTGCGAATACTGCAAATGGTATTCAAGTTCTTGCCAACGCAACTACCGATACGCTTGATTTAGGACTAAGAGCATCTGGTGTCACCGCAGGTGTTTATGGTAACTCATCAACAGCAGTAACAATTACGATTGACCAATTTGGTAGAATCACATCGGTAAGTCAAACAGCAATCACTTATGCAGAAACCGACCCGCTTGCTTTGGCCTTCGCAATTGCACTAGGATAAATATTCAACTATGGCTAAACCAACTACAAGAGCACAATTCAGAGACTACTGCCTACGCCGTCTAGGTTGGCCAGTAGTTCAAATCAATGTGGATGACGACCAAATTGAAGATAGAATTGACGATGCATTAAGTTTCTTCAACGACTACCACTTTGATGGTACCGAGAAGATTTATATGAAACATAAAATTACGGCAGAAGATAGAGCTCGCCGTTGGATTTACGCACCTGATGCGGTAACATTTATTACAGGTGTTCTTCCATTTGACGATTCGAATTCGTCAATCAATATGTTTGACCTAAGATATCAATTAAGACTTCACGACCTTTATGATTTCACATCGGTATCTTATGTTTCATATGAAATTACAATGCAACATATTCGTTCTTTGCAATTGTTATTTTCTGGCACACCACAGTTCCGTTTCAATCGCAAATTAGATAAACTGTTCTTAGATATTGATTGGGACAGAGATTTACAAGATGGTGAATATGTTATCATCGAATGTTACAGAAAATTAGTTCCAGACAGTATCACATTGACAGGAACAGTAACAGGTAAT
>JACCDV010742809.1_pt1 | contig 16481 bp, 12 predicted proteins | sample 7446131 | NCBI WGS metagenome assembly JACCDV01 (sample SAMN15323448, study PRJNA562643) | freshwater metagenome | isolation source: river surface water | place: USA:Blue River Watershed | collected 2017-08-17 | reverse complement strand
GTATTTTGGATGGAAATTATTGCTCAACTATTACCCGCAATACAATGACTTACTTAACGGATTTACCTATAATGGGCACTCCTATATTGCTGGATTTGTGACGTTAACTCTTGCCATCTGCTTTGGGTTGTATCACTTTTTATCGAGTAAAAAAACAACCATGAATCATTTTGTGGCACCGTTATTTATTTGGTTATTGATTAATTGCGGTTTAGCTTTTGGACTAAAAGGGGCTGGTTTTTTAATTATTCCTGTATTTTTTGGTTTAATCGCTTTTGGATTTTTTATACTGACTCAAAAATCAAATGGGGTACTTAATCTAATTTGCAGCATTCCTGCACTTTTGATTATTGCACCTTTTATCCAAATGTTTCCTATCGGCTTAGGACTAAAAGTACTTTTTGGAAGCGCTATCTTGACAGTCTTAACTTTTGGGTTGCTAGTACCTGTCTTTGGAGCTTACGCGAAAAAAGGAGCTTGGTCTTTATTATTTTTTGTGCTTGCTGGCGTCTTTTTTGCGAAAGCGCATGTACAATCAGACTATGAATTAGGCAAAGCCAAATCCAACAGCTTACTCTACATTTACAATGCCGATACACAAAAAGCCAATTGGGTGACCTATGACACCAATCTAGATCCGTGGACCAAAAGCTATTTAGGGAATCATCCCCAAAATGCTGATTTCATGAAAGACATCCCGCTATTTAGTAAATACAATTCAGGATTTACCTATGCTGCAGAAGCACCTAAAAAAGAATTAGCTGGTCCAACAATCGAATTTTTAAAAGACAAAACTAGTGGCGATCAACGACTACTTAAAATCAGAATTAAACCGAATCGAAACGTAAATCGTTATGATATTTTTGCTAACGAAAATATGACTCTTTATAATTTTAAAGCCAACGGAGTAGAAGCTATTGGTCAAAAAGGTGCCAAATACGAACGCAAAAGAGGAAAGAAAATTTTAAGTTATTATGTAGTTGAAAACGAACCATTAGAATTAGAATTTAGTATAGATAAGTTCACTCCTTTCGACATGGAATTATTAGAAAGTTCGTTTGATTTAATGCGTAATTCTTTATTTCAAATGAACCGCAGACAAAATTGGATGATGCCAACACCTTTTGTTTTGAACGATGCGGTGGTTATTCAGCAAAAAATTATTCCAAAACCCGTAGTGAAACCTGTGATAAAAAAAGTAATTGAAATTACTCCTGCTCAAGATAGTATTATCGAATCAAAACCTGAAATGGAAACCGAAACTCCTAAAGTACCTTAAATGACACAAATTAGTATTTTAGGTTGCGGATGGCTGGGTTTTCCTTTGGCGAAAGCTTTACTCCAAAAAGGATTTTCTGTAAAAGGTTCGACCACTTCAATGGATAAAATAGCTGCTTTAAGAACCGCTGGAATTGATCCTTTTATAGTGCAATTAGAAGAACAAAAAATAAGTGAATCAATAACTGATTTTTTAGCTAATAGCGAAATTTTGCTTGTGAATATTCCTCCTAAATTAAGAGGCAATGCTACTGAAAATTTTGTTGCCAAAATTGAACATTTACTTCCGTTTATAGAAAAATCTACTGTTACAAAAGTGATTTTTGTGAGTTCAACTTCGGTCTATGGCGAAGATAATTTACATGTTACCGAAGCAACTCCTTTAAATCCTGATTCAGAAGGCGGACGCCAACTGGCTGTTGTAGAAAATCTATTGCAAAAAAGCACTCATTTTAAAACGACTATTCTACGTTTTGGAGGTTTGATTGGAGAGGATCGAAATCCGGTTCGATTTCTATCCGGTCGAGAAAATATTGAAAATCCAGAGGCCCCTATTAATTTGATTCATCAAGATGATTGTATTGGTATTATTGAAAAAATTATCGCATTAGATTCTTGGAACGAAGTCTATAATGCGGTTGCGCCTTTCCACCCAAGCAAACAAGAATATTATACTCAAAAAGCACAAGATTTGAATTTGGCTTTGCCTAAATTTGCACTTTCAAATACAATTATAGGGAAAACGATTTTGCATGACAAACTTATTAAATCCCTTCAGTATACTTTTATAAAACCCATTTTATAACGTGAAACCCCTAATAAAAATTACTTTTTTAAATCGAATAAAGACTATAGGATTGCCCATTTTGGCTTTATGTTGGGTAAGTATAATTTGGGGAACCACATGGGTGGTATCCAAAGAAGGAGTAAAACACATGCCGGCTATGCAGCTCGTTGCCATCCGACAATTTATAGGGGGGGCTATCTATATCAGTTTCTTCATATGGAAAAAAACTCCTTGGCCGAAAGTCAAACAATGGAAATTTATTCTGATTTTAAGTATACTTAATTTTGTTCTAAGTAACGGACTCAGCACTTGGGGAGTCAAATACATCAGTAGTGGATTAGGGGCTATCATTGGGGCTTTAGTACCATTATGGGTTGTGATTATTAGTTTTTTTAGAGGAGAACGATTGGCTAAAATGGCGGTTTTAGGATTACTAATTGGTTTTTCAGGAATTTGCGTGGTGTTTTATGATCATTTAAACGATTTTTTTGTCGCTGATTTTCGCTTTGGTATTTTAATTTCAATTATTGCAACTTTTACTTGGGCGTTTGGCACTTTGTATACCAAGAAAAAAGTAACTAGTTTTAATCCGTATTTTGGTTCAGGTTTACAAATGTTTATTTCAAGTATTTTGATTTTTGCTTTTATAGGAGCTACGGGGACTTCAGTAAGTTTATCTGCTATTCCAGCCGTTTCTTGGTGGGCAATTGGATATTTGGTCCTCTTCGGATCGGTCTTGACCTTTATTGCATTCATTTATGCTTTGCAACACCTTCCTCCTGAGATTAGCAGTATTTATGCTTATATTAACCCAATTGTGGCAGTACTTCTTGGAACAATCATTTTTAATGAATCGCTAAATGCTCCAATTGTCATTGGCGGAAGCATTACCTTAATCGGTTTGTATATGGTGAATCAATCGATGCGAAAAAGCAAAAGATAAATCCCATTTATTTTAAAAAAATGAACGAAGATTATATCAAGAGAGTCAATACAATTTTAGTCTATATTGACAACAATTTAAGCGCTGATTTATCATTAGAAACTATAGCTAAAATAGCATGCTATTCTCCTTTTCATTTACACCGTCTTTTTAAAACTATCACTAACGAAACTTTAAATGGTTATGTTACTCGCAAAAGAATTGAAAAAGCCGCTTCGGTACTAATGCATAAAAAAGAAGTGAGTATTTCAGATCTTGTTTTGCAGTTGGGCTTTAGTAGTAATTCGTCTTTTACAAGAGCTTTTAAAAAATATTACCAACAAAGTCCTAGCGATTTTAGAAAATCAAATGATAATTCATTTAGCAAGATTAGTCAACCTAATAGCAAGAAAGGAAAAGAAAGTAAAGTAGCCAAAGAATACATTTGCACTCAAACTAATTTAAAAGAATGGCTGCAAATGAACGCTACAATTGAAATCAAAAATTTGCCTGAAATGAATTGGGCTTTTATTACCCAAATTGGTCCTGATGGATTGGATGCTGCTTTTGGCAGATTGTTACAATGGGCAATTCCAAAAGGACTTGTGGGAGAGGATTTAAAAATGGGCCGTATCTTCCACGATAGTTTTAAGATAACCGATTTTGATAAAGTACGCATGAGCGCTTGTTTACTCCTTCAAGATTCTGTTGCAGTAAGTGGAGAGATTGGTTTAACCACAACCCCAAAAGGAAAACACATCGTGGGTCACTTTGAGATAGCGCCTCAAAATTTTGGCACATCTTGGAAATCTTTATTTATGTGGATGAATGAAAATGGATATAAAAAAGCCGACCAAAATCCATTTGAAATAATCTACAATAATTATAACGAGCATCCTGAAAAAAAATGCATTGTTGACCTGTGCATCCCTATTGAATAAAAACAAAAAACCGATTATTACTAATCGGTTTTTTTTGTATTCTATAATTTATATTACCAAATTTTAACGCGCTTTTCAGGAGCAACATACATTCCATCAGTAGGCTGGATGTTGAATGCTTCATAAAACGTATCTACATTTTGTAAAGGCACGTAAGCACGATACATTCCTGGTGAATGTGGATCTGTTTTTACTTGACTTTTCAACGCTTCATCTCTCATTTTTGAACGCCAAATTGTAGCCCAAGAAATAAAGAAACGTTGCTCAGGAGTATATCCATCAATTAACCCTGGATTGCCATTAGCTTTTAAGTACAATTGTAAACCATCGTAAGCAGCGTTTACTCCTCCTAAATCACCAATGTTTTCTCCCAAAGTAAATTTACCATCTACAAAAGTCCCAGGTAACGGTTGCAATGCGCTGTATTGAGCGGCTAAAGCACCCGTTAATGCTGTAAATTGTTTTAAATCATCAGCTGTCCACCAGTCAACCAAATTACCATCGGCATTGTATCTTGCCCCTGAATCATCAAAACCATGTGAAATTTCGTGACCAATTACAGCTCCAATTCCTCCATAATTAACCGCTTCATCCGCTTGGTAATTATAGAACGGCGGTTGAAGTATTGCTGCTGGGAATACAATTTCATTATACGATGGATTGTAATAGGCATTTACCGTTTGTGGCGACATGCCCCATTTTTCTTTATCCACCGGTTTTTTCAACTCATCTAAATTTTCATTAAATGACCAACGCGCTAGATTTTTGATATTGTCAAAATAAGTCCCTCCTTCTGTGGGAGCTGTAATTACTAAAGCCGAATAATCTTTCCACTTGTCTGGATACCCTATTTTTATTCGCGATTTTTTTAATTTTGCAATAGCACTTTTCTTAGTCTCTTCAGACATCCAAGCTAAATTGTTAATTCTATTCTCAAACGCTAAGAATACGTTTTTAATCATTTTTTCAGCTTTTGCTTTTGCTTCAGCAGGAAATTTTTTCTCAACATATAATTTCCCTAAAGCCTCTCCAACAGCTCCATTGACTACCTGTAATGCACGTTCTTCAAGAGGTCTTTGTTTTACAGCTCCTGTTAAGGTTTTCCCATAAAACTCCCAGTTTGCATTTTCTAACTTAGTAGACAATTGTCCTGCCGATCTATTTAAAAGCGTCCAACGCATATAGGCTTTCCAATCTTCAACTTTATTTTCTTTTAAGATGGCCTCTAAAGCCGTTAAATATTTAGGCTGAGAAACAATCAATGAATCTGTTTTTGGCAAACCTATTTGTGTCAAGTAAGCATCCCAATTAATTGATGGCGTTAGTTTTTGCAAATCTTTTACCGTCATTGGGTTGTATGATTTTCTTCTGTCTCTCCTTTCTACTCTGTCAAATCGAGGTTTTGACATAGCGGTTTCAAATGCCAATATTTTTTCTGCTTGTAATTGTGCCTCAGCAGGTTTTTCGCCTATCAATTGCAGCATTTTAGCTACATGCAATACATATTTGGCACGTTTTTCTTTTGAATCAGGATCTTCAGAAACATAATAGTCTCTATCTGGCAAACCTAAACTACCTGGACCTAGGTTAATTACGTTTCTATTACTGTTTTTTGCGTCTACTCCAATTCCAACGCCAAAAAAACCAAGGCCTCCCACTGGAGCCATTTGAGTTAATAGCGCTTGTAAATCAGCCGTGTTTTTAATAGCGTTTATTTTGGACAAATACGGTTTCAATGGAGCAATCCCTAACTTATTTCTACCCACAGTATCCATAACAGAACGGTACAAGTTGATTGCTTTTCCTTGATCTGTATTTGATTTATAAACAGGATTCTTAGATGCTTCTTTTAAAATGGCCAAGGCATCTTCGTCTGTTTTCTGACGCAATTCGTCAAAACTTCCCCAACGAGTTTTGTCATTAGGAATTTGAGTGTTGTCTAACCAAGTTCCATTAACAAAACGGAAAAAATCAGTGCTTGGTTTCACTTTTTGATCCATAAATTTCAAATTTATTCCTGGCTGTTTATTTTCTGATGTAGTTTGAGCTTGACTTACCACTACAGATAACATTGCAGGAACTACAAATAAAACGGTACTCCTAAATAATTTTTTCATTAGTGTTAATTTTTAAGTGATATAACAAATCTATTGAATAAAATATTACAATCATTCCTTTTTTGTACTATTTTTTAACAATTTACTGCTATCGAATACCGCACCAAATTTTGTATTTTTGCCTCAAATCAACCAGATGAAAGCTTTTTTATACCGTTATAGAATCTTTTTTGGAGTACTAATTGTTTTTTCAATTGTTACTATTTCTTTGTTCTATTCCGCTTTAAAACCTAAAAAAAACTTACCAATTTATAATCCTGCCGATATCAATCCAGAATTAGTAGATAGTACTATTCAATATGTGAGTCGCTACCATACCATTGCTGATTTTGCTTTTGTTAACCAAAATGGAAAAACGATTACCCAAAAAGATTATGAAGGGAAAATTTACGTGGCCGACTTTTTCTTTACTACTTGTGGGTCTATTTGCCCAAAAATGACAACAAATCTAGAAGCAGTTCAAAAAGCTATTCGTAACAATCCTAAAGTAATGTTGTTATCTCATACTGTTTTTCCAGAAACAGACAGTGTCCCTGTACTCAAAGCGTATGCTCTAAAACACCATGTAGATGACACCAAATGGAATTTAGTTACTGGCTCCAAAAAAGCAATTTATACCATGGCTCGAAAATCGTATCTAGCTGTAAAATTGGGCAGGCCTGAGGAGTTGTACGATATGGTTCATACTGAAAACTTTGTATTAATAGACCAAAAAAGACGTGTTCGTGGTTTCTATGACGGAACGAACAAAGCAGAGATACAACGACTCATTGAAGACATTGCTTTTTTGTCGGAACAATAAACCGTTTCTTTATTGATTTTTTGTAGAAAAAATGATATTTATCATTTGGTTTACTATTAAAATCTTTACTTTTGCAATCTTAATTCAATCTAAATAAGATTTGCAAACCACATTAAACACTCTCAAAAAAGGCGAAAAAGCAACCATCAAAGAATTTGATGTAGATGCTGTTCCCTTGAAACTTTTAGAGATGGGATGCTTGCCAGGAAATGTGGTTGAATTACTTCAGATAGCTCCTTTTGGCGACCCATTATATTTGAACATTAACGGTTCGCATGTGGCTATTAGAATAGAGACCGCTAAAGAAATTGAAGTAGACCTAATTGAAAACAACTAATGTTAAGTAGCCATAATATCAATGTAGCATTAATTGGAAACCCTAACGTGGGAAAAACTTCTGTTTTTAACCAATTGACAGGTCTGAATCAACAAGTAGGTAACTATCCCGGCATTACTGTTGAAAAGAAAATTGGTTTTTGTAAACTCCCTAATAATTATAAGGCTAATATTCTTGACTTGCCAGGAACTTATAGCTTAAATGCAAGTTCTATCGATGAGAATGTAGTAATCGAATTGCTTCTAAATAAAAACGACAAGCTATATCCTGATGTTGCCTTAGTAGTAACCGATGTTGAGAATCTAAAACGCAACTTGCTCCTTTTTACCCAAATAAAAGACTTAGAAATTCCAACCATTTTGGTAATCAACATGGTGGACAGAATGAAACATAAAGGCATCTCGCTTGACGTTGCTTTTTTAGAAGAAAAATTAAAAACTAAAATCGCTTTAGTGAGTTCAAGAAAAGGAACTGGAATTGAGGAACTGAAACAACTGATTGTTAATTATAAATCCCTCCCGAAAGAGCCTTGTTTGAATGCCTCTATAATTGACGTAGACTATTTTGAAACCTTACGTAAAACGTTTCCAAATCAACTGCTGTACAAATTATGGTTAGTGATTACTCAAGACGTTAACTTCTTGAATTTGGATCGGAACGAGATTCGAAATTCGTACACAAAATCCCATTCCGATTTAAAACGATTACAACAAAAAGAGACCATCAAACGCTATCAATTTATTAATGATGTGCTTAAAGAAGGGCTTAAAATTGACAGTAGTATTGCTAAAGATTTTCGCTCCATATTGGATCGAGTTCTAACACATAAGATCTGGGGATATGCTATTTTCTTCTTTATTCTTTTTGGAATATTCCAATCTATTTTTGAATGGTCTAAAATCCCCATGGATTTTATTGACAACTCTTTTGCTTCATTAAGCGCGTTGGCAAGTGAGCAGCTTCCTCCTGGTGTTTTGACCAATTTAATTGCACAAGGTATTATTCCGGGTATTGGTGGAATATTAATTTTTATCCCGCAAATCGCCTTTCTATTTATGTTTATCTCCATCCTCGAAGAAAGTGGATACATGAGTAGAGTAGTCTTTTTGATGGATAAAATCATGCGGAAATTTGGTCTATCTGGAAAAAGTATTGTACCCTTAATTTCAGGAACCGCCTGCGCAATTCCAGCAATAATGGCTACTCGAAACATCGAAAACTGGAAAGAACGACTCATCACTATCTTAGTAACTCCTTTTACTACTTGTTCTGCCAGACTGCCTGTTTATGCCATCATTATTGCATTAGTTATTCCTGAAAAACGTGTCTTTGGTATCATCAACATGCAAGGTCTCACTTTAATGTTATTATATTTACTCGGTTTTGGAATGGCTATTTTTTCTGCTTATATCTTAAACAAAATTTTGAAGGTAAAAGGCAAAACGTATTTCATTGTAGAAATGCCTAACTACAAATTACCTATGTTTAAGAATGTAGCTATTAATGTGGTTGAAAAAACAAAGGCTTTCATTTTTGGGGCAGGAAAAATTATTCTGGCTATTTCTATTGTATTATGGTTTTTAGCTTCTTATGGGCCTGGGGAAAAATTCAACAATGCCGAACAAATTGTAATTGAAAAGCACCAAGCAAAGCCGCTTAATAAAACCGAATTAGAAAATGCTATTGCCTCAGAAAAATTGGAAAACTCCTATATTGGACTAATGGGAAAAACTATTGAACCCGTTATCTCACCTTTAGGTTATGATTGGAAAATTGGCGTAGCGATAATCAGTTCTTTTGCCGCTAGAGAAGTATTTGTAGGGACACTTGCAACGATTTACAGTGTGGGTGATAGCGACAACGATACTACTATCAGAAATAAAATGCAAGCCGAGGTTCATCCTGAAACAGGTGAAAAAATATTCAATTTTGCATCCGGAATTTCACTATTATTATTTTATGCATTTGCCATGCAATGTGCTAGTACCATTGCCATTACAAAAAAAGAAACCAACTCTTGGAAATGGCCTATGGGTCAATTAATTTTCATGAGTGGATTAGCTTACTTTGTAGCTTTAATTGCTTTTCAAATTCTAAAATAAGATTTCTTTATTTTTATTTTGTCTAAATAAGATTGGTTTCTATATTTGCAGTATAGATTTAATCTAAATAAAAATGAAAAAATTATTTATTTTTTTTGCATTCCTAATTAGCGCAGCTGCTACTGCTCAAAACTACCCGCTTTTTAGTACGGATACTGTTCGTAATCTGGAACCTGTTATCATAAAAACAAAACAACAAAGTCCTGAAAGAATGCCAGAAATAAAAGAAAACATTCTATTTTCTGGAAAAAAGAATGAAGTATTACAACTATCTAATATTAATGGAAATTTTACGACTAACAATGCAAGAGAAATTTTTTCAAGAGTGCCAGGAGTTACCATTTGGGAAAATGAAGGGTCAGGAATCCAAATTAATGTTGGGGTTCGCGGATTAAGTCCAAATAGAAGTTGGGAATTAAATACGCGTCAAAATGGTTACGATATTTCATCCGATGTGTTTGGGTATCCAGAAGCCTATTACAATCCCCCTTTGGAAGCTGTAGAAACAATTGAATTAGTTCGCGGTGGATCGACACTTCAATTTGGACCTCAATTTGGTGGTATGTTAAATTATGTTTTGAAAAGAGAGAGAAAAAAAACCTTCTCTTTTGAAACTCAAAATACAGGGGGGAGTTATGGACTAATGAGTAGTTATAATGCTATTGGAGGAAAATTAAAGAAATTTTCATATTATATCTACAATCATTTCCGTAGTGGCGATGGTTGGAGAGAAAATAGTGATTACTCTATAAGAAACACCCATGCATTTGTTAACTACGATTTTTCAGAAAACACAAAATTATCGGCTGAGTATACCAATATGGATTACAAAATGCAACAAGCTGGTGGTTTAACGGACAATCAATTTAATACCAACGCGCAACAATCCTTAAGAGAAAGAAATTGGTTTGGTACGCCTTGGAACGTTTTTGCTTTAAATTTTGACACCAAAATAACTAATCGTTTTTCATCCAACACCAAAGTTTTTGGACTAATTGGCGAACGAAATAGTGTTGGATTTACAGCCACTCCAAATATTGATGATGTAATTAACCCTTTGAATAATGATTTTGCAAATAGACGTGTAGACCGTGACTATTATAATAATTTCGGGATTGAAAACCGAAATATTTTTAAATACAAACTTGGAAAAATAAATAATAATCTTGCTTTAGGCGTGCGCTTTTACAAAGCCAATACACGACGTGTTCAAGACGGCAAAGGAACTACTGGTGCTAATTTTGATTTGTCAATTGAAGGTAGATATGGTAGGGATTTAGATTTTACTACTGAAAACGTGGCAGTTTTTGCCGAAAATCAGTTCAAGGTAACTGAACAATTGAGTATTACTCCAGGTGTTCGTTACGAATATATCAAAAATACAGGAGAAGGAAGATTTGGAATTAACAATGGAAGTGATATCACCATGCCTTTTAAATCCATCTCGAGAAACCAACCCTTGTTTGGATTAGGTATGGAATATAAATTTAAAACTACCAATATTTACGCCAATATCACACAAGCCTTTAGACCAGTCTTATTTTCAGATTTAACTCCGCCAGCAGTGACTGATATAATTGATCCTAATTTAAAAGACCCAACTGGTTTTAATGCTGATTTAGGTTTTAGAGGAACTCATAAAAACTGTTTCAATTTTGATTTTAGTTTGTTTTATTTAAGTTACAATAATAGAATTGGAGGAATTAGAAAATTGATCAATAATGACCCCACCAAAGGAACATTCATATTCCGAACGAATTTAGGAGAAACCATTAACAAAGGGATAGAAGGGTTCTTGAACTTAAATATTACTCGTTTTTTCCAAATAGAAAAACCATACGGTAATTTAGATCTTTTTACTTCCATTAGTTTTATTGATAGCCGCTATACCGATTTTAGGATTTTTAGTGTAACTGGTACAACTCCAAATGTAACTATTACAGAAACTAATCTTTCTAGAAATAGAGTAGAAAATGCCCCTAGATATATTCATAATTTTGGTATTTCTTGGGGAAATACTAACTTTTCTAGCACATTACAATACAGAATGTCTGGTAAAATTTTTACTGATGCCAATAATACCGTTGTACCATCTTCTAATGGTGTAACAGGTCTGTTAGAGCAATATCAAGTAATGGATTTTTCGTCAGAATATAAATTCTTGAAACATTATAATGTTAGAGTGGGAGTAAACAATATCTTGGATAAAAACTATGCTACAAGAAGGGCAAGTGGGTATCCTGGTCCTGGGATACTTCCGGGAGAAGGAAGGACTTTTTATATTTCTTTAGGAATAAAACTGTAATTATATTTAATCACTAAAAAATGATAAATACCATCATACAAGAAATCATTGCCTTCCTTTTCTTGGCTATTGCTATTGGATTTTTGATTAAAAACTATTTTTGGACAAAGAAATCAGATAAAAATTGTGGAAACGACGATTGCGGTTGTCATTAACCCAAAGCTACATCCAACATCATCATGACAATAAATCCACCAATAAATCCAAGGGTGGCAATATCCGTATTATTATCTTGTTGCGTTTCGGGAATTACTTCTTCAACCACCACAAAAATCATAGCTCCCGCTGCAAATGCCAAAGCGTAAGGCAACAATGGAGTAAAAAAAGTTACTGCAAAAGCTCCTAAAACTCCAGCAACAGGTTCCACTAATGCCGATGCTTGACCGTACATGAAACTTTTTCTCCTGCTCATTCCCATTCGGCGTAAAGGCATAGAAACTGCAATCCCTTCAGGAAAATTTTGAATTCCAATTCCAATGGCTAATGTCAATGCCCCTGCAATAGATGCCTCTGGAATACCAGCCGCTACTCCTCCAAATAAAACACCAACAGCCAATCCTTCAGGAATATTGTGTAAGGTAATCGCTAAAACCAACAATGTAGTTCGTTGCCAAGGCGATTTGACACCTTCTGATTCTTTAAAATTAATATGGAGATGCGGTAAAATTTTATCTAAACCGAAAATAAACAATGCCCCTAGAAAAAAGCCCAATGAAGCTGGAACTACTTTAGTAAAGCCTTCTCCACCACTCATCTCTATAGCTGGTGCCAATAAACTCCAAAAACTAGCCGCAACCATAACTCCTCCTGTAAAACCAAGCATTCCATCTAAAAATGTTCGATTCATGGTTTTAAAAAAGAAAACAAAAGAAGCTCCTAAAGCGGTTAAAAACCATGTAAAAAGTGTAGCATACAAAGCTGCTACAACAGGATCAATACTCTCGAAATAATGAATTATTTTTTCAAACATACTTATTGAACATATAGATTAGTTGCTATTTTATTTGAAATTGTAAGGGTTTTACCATCCAATTCTATCACAAATGAATTATCGAATGACTCTTTTTCAAGTACTTTAATTTGAGACCCTAAACTGATGTTTTGTTTGTTCAAATATTGTAAAAATATCGCTGAGGAATCTTTCACGCCCACACACAAAAAAGGCGTTTGAATCGCCACTTCTGACAATAATGATTTTTCAATTATTTGTATTTTTCCCTTTTGATCTGGAATGGGATCGCCATGTGGATCAGTTATTGGAAATCCTAAATAAGCATCCAACTTATTTGTTAATTTTTCAGATTTGATGTGCTCCAGTTCTTCTGCAATATCGTGAACTTCATCCCATGAAAAACCCAATTTTTCAACTAAAAACACTTCCCATAAGCGGTGCTTTCGAACAATCATTTTAGCTTCGTTCTTTCCTTTCTCAGTTAATGTTACACCATAATATTTTTGGTGAGAAATAAAATTCTTATCCGATAGTTTTTTAATCATATCAGTAACCGAGGAAGCTTTTGTATTTAGCGCCTCTGCAATTGCGTTAGTACTTACCCCTTTTGTTGCGGTAATAGACAAATGATAAATAACTTTAATGTAATTTTCTTCTGAACTAGTCACTAAATAAATATTTTTTGTCAAATTTAAACAAATATTTTATTTTAGGTAAAATTATTTTTAGATTTGCCTAAAAAATAAATGAAATACTTATTTGTTTTAATTGTTCTTTTTTCTTTTCCGGTATTAAGCCAAACAAACGACACCCTCTCAAAAAAAGAGAAGGTAAAAATGGAACTCGACGAAGTAGTAGTTTCAGGTACCTTAAAACCAATGCGCAGAATAGAAACCCCTGTTCCTGTAGAAATAATCACATCCTCTTTTTTAAAACAAAACCCTACTTCAAACATATTTGATGCATTACAAAATGTAAATGGTTTGCGTCCTCAAAACAATTGCAATGTTTGTAATACTGGCGACATTCGTATTAATGGTTTAGATGGTCCATACACTATGGTTACTATTGATGGTATGCCCATCGTAAGTGCTCTAGGAACGGTTTATGGTTTGTCAGGAATACCTAATTCAATGATTGATAGAATAGAAGTGGTTAAAGGTGCAGCCTCAACTTTATATGGGAGTGAGGCTGTCGGTGGATTGATCAACATAATCACTAAAAAACCAAAAACAGTTCCCACTATTACAGCTGATGTTTTTTCCACTTCATGGTTAGAAACCAATATTGATCTTGGATATAGAGCCAATTTTGGCAAAAAAGTAGATGCGCTAATTGGAGTGAATTATTTTAATTACAACAATCCTATCGACAACAACAATGACAATTTTACTGACCTTTCCATGCAGGATCGAGTTTCGATATTTTCAAAATTGAATTTTAGTAGAAAATCTCAAAAAGAGCTCAGCTTAGTTTCTCGGTATTTATATGAGGATCGATGGGGTGGTGAAATCGGATGGAACAAACGTTTTAGAGGTGGAAACGAAATATATGGTGAAAGCATTTATACTTCACGTTACGAATTTCTTGGAAAATACGAACTTCCTGTTCAAGAAAAAATGTATTTCCAATTTTCGCTAATTGGTCATGATCAAAATTCTGTGTATGGTAATTCTACATTTCTAGCCAATCAAAAAATTGCTTTTGGGCAATTCCTTTGGGATAAGAATTGGAACAATAATTCATTTCTTTTTGGAAGTGCATTCAGATACCAATATTATAATGACAATACCCCAGCAACAAATAGTGCTAATCATTCTAAAATTTACAGCCTATTTGCACAAGATGAAATCACTTTTTCAGACAAAACAAGTACGCTACTTGGACTACGATATGATTACAATTCAGCCCATGGCTCTATAGTAACACCTCGTTTTGCTTTTAAATACAAACCCACTACCAATGATGTTTTACGACTTAATTTTGGGACTGGTTTTAGAGTAGTCAATCTTTTTACTGAAGATCATCAAGCATTATCTGGAGCAAGAGATGTTATACTCACCTCTAATCTTGAGCCAGAAACGTCCTACAACCTAAATTTTAACTATTTAAAAAAATACAACTTAATAAATGCTGGAGTCATTAATTTTGAATTTTCTTCTTGGTATACCTATTTTACCAATCGTATTTTTGCTAATTATGATTTGAATCCTAATCAAATTGTTTATGATAATTTGAATGGTTACTCAAGAATTTTTGGTCTCAGTTCAAATGTAGATTGGATCACCCCATTTGGATTGAAAGCTACTCTTGGAACTAGCTTTTTTGATCCTGTAACAGTGCAAGACAACCAAAAATTTGTACCTCTGTTTACAGAAAATTTTTCCCTTAACTGGGCTATTAATTATGAGATACCGTCCTGGTTTTTAGCTATTGATTACACTGGAAATCTTACAGGACCAATGCGTTTGCCTTCACTTGGCGCCCTTGATCCTCGCCGTGAAACTTCTTTGCCTTTTAGTATTCAAAACATCCAATTTACATTTAAAAAAATCCATAATTTGGAAATCTATACTGGTATTAAAAATTTATTAAACTGGACCCCTAATCGCAATAATCCGTTTTTAATCGCACGCGCCAATGACCCCTTTGACAAAAATGTTGACTTTGACACTAATGGAAATGCAATTCCAACAGCAACAAATCCTTTTGGATTGACTTTCGATCCTACTTATGCTTATGGGCCTAATCAAGGGACTAGGTGGTTTTTAGGAATTCGCTTTCACATTGATTAAAAATTGAATCTTATCTTGAATTTATTACTTATTTTTGAAAAATGAAGCAATACGACTACATTTTTACCGGCACCGGACTTTCTGCTTTAATGACGGTGTATAAAATGATAATATCCGAAAAATTCCAAAATAAGCATATCTTGCTTTTGGACGAGAATGCCAAAAAAATAAATGACCGAACTTGGTGTTTTTGGTCTAAAAACAAATCAATTTGGGAAACGGCAATTTCAAAAAAATGGGATTCGGTAGTGTTCGCCAATACTGATTTTAATAAAAATCTAGATTTAAACCCATATCAATACAATAAGATTAAAGGATTGGATTTTTACAATCAAATATTGAAAATAATTACAGAACAAAAAAACATTGATTTTATCCAAGAAAAAGTAATCGAAATCGAAGAGTTAGAGAATATTGTTTGGGTAAAAACAGAAAGTCAAATTTTTTCGTGTAACCAACTTTTCAATTCGATTTATAACCCTTCTTTGACAACTACTCAATCTAAATATCCCTTGCTACAACAGCATTTTGTAGGTTGGTTTATTAAAACCGAAATACCTGTTTTCAATCCAGACCAAGCTACATTTATGGATTTTTCGATAGCGCAAAAGGGAAATACTCGCTTTATGTATATTCTACCTACTTCCGAAACAGAAGCGTTATTGGAATATACTTTGTTTTCGAAAGAGTTACTTTCAAAAGAGGAATATGAAACTGAAATAGAGAATTATATTCATCAATTAGGTATTTCCCAATACCAAATTACCGAAAAAGAAATAGGTACTATCCCCATGAGCTGTTACCCTTTTTGGAAACACAATACCCAAAATGTAATCAATATTGGTACTGCAGGGGGTTGGACCAAAGCTAGTACAGGATTTACTTTTAAAAATGCCGATAAAAAATCATCCAAATTAATTACATTTTTAGAAACTAAAACCGATTTCAGAAAGTTCCATTCCAAAACTAAATTCTGGTTTTATGATTTGCTTTTATTAGACATTTTAGACCAGAAAAATGAAATAGGATCCTCTATTTTTTCTGCACTTTTTCAAAAAGGAAACGCTCCGCTTATTCTTAAATTTCTAGATGAAGAAACCTCCCTTTGGGAAGATTTACAGGTCATTTGGAAATGCCCCAAAG